>Ga0123357_10012445_pt1 | contig 10980 bp, 4 predicted proteins | sample TergutEmb28metaG_FD_89873 | JGI IMG/M metagenome (GOLD analysis project Ga0123357, IMG submission 89873) | Embiratermes neotenicus P4 segment gut microbial communities from Petit-Saut dam, French Guiana - Emb289 P4 | ecosystem: Host-associated > Arthropoda: Insects > Digestive system > Gut ... | reverse complement strand
TAACCACGTGACACCCCTCTATCCGCAAAAGTTGGCACTAACTTCGCCTACCGGCGGCGGCCGCTCTGTCGGTATAGTTCGCTCGCGGACTAAAGCCACGGAGTTTAGTTTAGTTTAGTTTATTGCTTTCTTTACGATTCCTCTCGTTGAGAAAAATTTTGTTCCAGGCTGGTGTTTGATACCCAGGATTCAGTGGTTATATCTATCAGTTTTTACTGCCCTTACAGACCTGTGAGCCCCCATGATATTCTTCGTTGTTTTTCTATGTCACTTCCGAAGTTCAAATTCTCTCTTTATTACTTTCTGTCTCTATGTAAATTCTACATAATTTCTACCTCATTCAAATCTTGCGTACCTCAAACTTTCTCTTTCACCCATCATTATCACGGTGTTCCCATCTTCTGTTTAAATGCCGTTTTCCAGACCACAATGCTGTTCCCAAATACTCTCGCCCCCGCTGCACTGCTGTGAAGGACATTCAGGCCCTACTGAACTCCCACATTCGATGCTGCCAGTGATCAGCCGTCAAATAGCAATAGGCCTCCATCGTCCGCTGTTTGTTCTCAATTTCAGGCGCACTGTGATACGATCGGTACCAAATTTCAGAACCTTTACTTTTCGGATGTCTGTTATGTCCTTCATTCTGTCTGCTATGTGAAGTAGATTTACTGTCTTGTGGCACCGTTTGGGGCGCACAAAGTCCACTGAATATTTGGATTTTTCTTTAAGAAGTTGTTGCAAACTTTCGGACTATGAGCCTAGGTAAAGTGTACTAACCAGTCACTTCTGTCATTCCTTCATCCGTAGCCATGAGACCCCGTTGGGTCTTCGTCAACATATTATTTTGTCCCAACAAGGCTATCAAAGGCACCCATTACGACGTTTCTCTGTAACCTAGTTGTTTAAGTTTCAGTCTAGAAGGTGACAGAAATTCTCTAGTCAATTTACAGAGCTGTATTCCGTTGGAGGGTATGGCTGTACTTCAGGTACTTCCATTCGTTTTATGTGTGCGGTTGGTACTGATATAATGTCAGTCATAGATTCCTTTTGATTTAATTCTGTACTGAATAACAATAAATAAATAAATATATCTGTATTTAATACAAGTTTCAAATATTTAAATTTTAGAAAAGCAATTTTCGTGAAACATAGAAATAATTTGCATTTGCAATTCAATATCTTTAGCTGAATTCACACGATTTTCAAGTAACGGTCACCAGTTTTCAACCCAATGAGCAATTCCACGAACATTCCTCCGTTTAATAATGCGGACGACCCATCAAAGCCGCGGAAGGGCAGTTCTGGAACAGCTAAACAAAACGCACCATCAATAAACCCACACAATATAAATCTGTTTTTCTTCACTTTTCGTTACGCCAAGCGGCGTCATTTCTTTGTCCGGTGTCGCAGAGCGGGTCAACCGTTGTTGTTGTGCAAATAGTTGTAACTGTATAACAGTTCACAGGAGTTTGTGGATTGGAGTGCGTTTGTTGGGCTCTTGACAGGTGGTTTAAATACGAGAAGGCTTATTTAATCAGTAATTCAGGTTTGGAAAAAAGTGGCCTTGACCAGCAATAAAACTTGCTTTACAGCCTTCTAACATTTAGTAACTTTCGTATTGAGAGATGCAAAAATATATTATATATCGTCCTGTCTTATTTTTAAGATAAATTATTGAATAGTGTAATGGTGTAGTTGGTCGATATTTATTTAATATAGTTAATTTATCGTGTAGCGAACACAGAAAATGAATTATCTAACAGTTCTTTATAACTATATTTTTGGGACACTTTAATCGGTGTTAAAACCCTGCAGAATGCTGAAGGCAGACAGCACACTGTCTAAATACGGTACGATGTAAAATACAGTCAGAAATTGTGACAGGACAACATTATGGATTTTCGAATCTCGAACCTCTCTAACTTCTTACAAGCAACAGGAAAACCGGTCAACAGTTCCTCATGAAAGGCAGTAAAATGCCTATCAATATCTAAGACAGCAGTCTCCACTCCCTGCGCAAAATTGCGTCATCAATAAAAGTAACACGAAGCGGCGTGCTGGGAAAAGCCAAAAGAGCTGCCTGTTGGTGAACCGGAGTTTAGCGTCTGCATGAAAGAACGACAGGGATATAACAGCGTACTGAGCCAATACTGCATTTATTGATGGACTAAATTTGGTCTTGAATTTAATTAGTATGCGTGCCGCAAACTTAGCACATTGTTACAGTATGTGTACAGTTCTTTCTGCTTGTAGTGCTGTACGGTACTGTACTGCAGCAGTAAGAATTTTTACAGTATGTGTACAGGTCTAACTGCTTTTAGTGCTGTACGGTACTGTACTGCAGCAGTAAGATTTGTTAGAGCATGTGTACAGGACTTACTGCTTGTAGTGCTGTAGGGTACTGTACTGCAGCAGTAAGAATTGTTACAGTATGTGTACAGGTCTTAATGCTTGTAGTGCTGTACGGTACTGTACTGCAGCAGTAAGAACTGTTACAGTATGTGTACAGGTCTTAATGCTTGTAGTGCTGTACGGTACCGTACTGCAGCAGTAAGAATTGTTACAGATTGTTTACAGATTTTACTGCTTGTAGTGCTGTAAGGTACTGTACTGCAGCAGTAAGAATTGTTACAGTTTGTTTACAGATTTTACTGCTTGTGGCGCTGTACGGTATCGTACTGCAGCAGTAAGAATTGTTACTGTATGAGTACAGTTCTTACTGTTTGTAGTGCTGAAAGGGACAGTACTGCAGCAGAAAGAATTCTAACAGTATGTGTACAGATCTAACTGCTTGAAGTGCTTACGGTACCGTACTGCAGCAGTTAGAATTCTTACAGTATGTGTACAGATATTACTGATTGTAGCGATGTACGGTACCGTACTGCAGCAGTAAGAATTGTTACAGTATGTGTACAGTTCTTACTGCTTGTAGTGCTGTACGATACTGTAAAGCAGCACTAAGAATTGTTACAGTATGTGTACAGTTGTTAATCTTTTTGTGCTGTATGGTACTGTACTGCAGCGGTAAGAATTGTTAGAGTATGTGTAAAGTTCTTACTATTTGTATTGCTGTACGGTACCGTACTGCAGTAGTAAGAATTGTTGCAGTATTTGTACAGTACTTACAACTTGTTTTGCTGTATGGTACTGTACTGCAGCAGTAAGAATTGTTACAGTATGGGTACAGTTCTTACTGCTTGTAGTGCTGTACGATACCGTAAAGCAGCAGTAAGAATTGTTAAAATATGTGTACAGTTGTTACTGCTTGTAGTGCAGTACTGTACCGTACTGCAGCAGTAAGATATGTTACAATATGTGTACAGTTCTTACTGTATTTATTGCTGAACGGTACTGTACTGCAGCAGTAAGAATTGTTACATTATGTGTACAGTTCTTACTGCTTTTAGTGCTGTACGGTACTGTATTGCAGCAGTAAGAATTGTTAGAGTATGTGTAGAGTTCTTAGTGTTTGTAGTGCTGTACGGTACCGTACTGCAATAGTAAGAATTGATAGAGTATGTAAACAGATCTTATTGCTTGTTGTGCTGTACAGTACCGTACTGCAGCAGTAATAATTGTTACAGTATATGTGCAGATTTAATTGCTTGTAGTTGTGTAAGGTACAGTTCTTCAGCAGTAAGAATTCTTAGCGTATGTTTACAGATCTTATTGCTTATAGTGCTGTACGGTACATTAATGCAGGAGTAAGAATTGTTAGAGTATGTGTACAGGTTTTATTGCTTTTAGTGCTGTACGGTACAGTACTGCAGCAGTAAGAATTGTTGCAGTATGTGTAAAGATCTTACTGCTTATAGTGCTGTAGGGTACCGTACTCCTGCAGTAAGAATTGTTTCAGTATGTGTACAGATCATACTGTTTGTAGTGCTGTACGGTACGGTAATGCAGCAGTAAGAAATGTTACAGTATGTGTAAAGTTCATACAGCTAGTAGTGCTGTAGTGTACAGTACTGCAGCGATAAGAATTGTTTCAGTATGTGTAAAGATCTTACTGCTTGTAGTGCTGTACGGTACCTACTGCATCAGTAAGAATTGTTACAGTTGTGTACAGTTTTACTGCTTTTAAAGCTGTACGGCACCGTACTGCAGAAGTAAGAATTGTTACAGTATGTGTACAGATCTTACTGTTTGTAGTGCTGTAATTTATTGTACTGCAGCAATAAGAATTCTTCCTGAATGTGTATAAATCTTCCTGCTTGTAGTGCTGTACGTTACCGTAGTGCAGCAGTAAGATTTGTTACATTATGTGTATAGATATTATTGTTTATGGTGCTCTATGTTACTGTACTGCAGCAGTAAGTATTGTCACAGTATGTGTACAGTTGTTACTGCATTTAGTGCTGTACACTACCGTGCTCCAGCAGTAAGATTTGTTAATGTATGTGTACAGTTGTTACTGTTTTTGTGCTGTACGGTATCGTACTGCGGCTGTAAGAATTGTTACATTATGTGTACATTCTTTACTGCTTGTATTGTTGCAAGATACTGTACTGCAACTGTAAGAATTGTTACAATATGTGTACAGATCTTACTGGTTATTGTGCTGAAATGTACCGTAATGCAACAGTAAGAATTTAAAAATATGTTTACAGTTCTTACTGCTTTTAGTGCTGTACTCTACCGTACTGCAGCAGTAAGAATTGTTACAGTATGTGTACAGTTCTTACTGCTTGTAGTGCTGTACGTTACTCTACTGCAGCGGTAAGAATTGTTTCAATTTGTGTACTGTTCTTACTGCTTTTATTGCTGTACGGTACTGTACTGCAGCAGTAAGAATTGTTACATGATGTGTAGAGTTCTTACTACTTGAAGTGCTGTACGGTACTGCACTGCGGCAGTAAGAATTGTTAAAATATGCGTACAAATCTTAATGTTTGTAGTGTTGTACGGTACCGTTCTGCAGCAGTAAAAATTGTTACACTATGTGTACCGTTATTACTGCTAGTAGTGATGTACGGTACTGTACTGCAACAGTAAGAATTGTTACAGTCTGTGTACAGTTCTTACTGCTTGTATTGTTGTACGGTACTGTACTGCAGCAGTAAGAATTGTTACAGTTTGTGTACAGATCTTACAGCTTGTATTGTTGTACGGTACTGTACTGCAGCGGTAAGTATTGTTACAGTAAATGTACAGGTCTTATTGCTTGTAGGGCTTTAAGTTACTGTACTGCAGTAGTAAGATTTGTTACTATATTTGTAGACTACTTAATGCTTGTAGTGCTGTAGAGAACCGTAGGCAGCAGTAAGAATTGTTACATTATGTGTACAGGACTTAGTGCTTGTAGTGCTGTACGGTACCATACTGCAGCAGTGAGAATTGTTAATGTATGTTTACAGTACTTACTGCTTGTATTGTTGAACGTTATTGTACTGCAGAAGTAAGAATTGTTACAATATGTGTATAGATCTTACTGTTTTTAGTGTTGTACGGTACTGTACTGCCGCAGTAAGATTTGTTACAATATGTGTACAGGTCTTACTGCTATATGTGCTGTTCGGTACCGTACTACAGCGGTAAGAATAGTTACAATATGTGTACAGTCCTTACTGCTTGTAGTGATGTACGTTAGAGTACACAAGCCGTAAGAATTGTTACAATTTGTGTACAGTTCCTAATGCTTGTTGTGTTGTACGTTACTCTACTGCAACACTAAGAATTGTTAAAGTATATGTACAGTTCTCACTCCCTGTAGTAATGTACTGTACTGTACTACAGCAGTATAAATTATTACATTATGTGTACAGTTCTTACTGCTTGTAGTGATGTTCTTTAATTTACTACAGTAGTAAGAATTGTTACAATATGTGTAGATTTATTACTGCTTGTAGTTTTGTAAGTTATTGTACTGTAGCAGTAAGAATTGTTACAATACGTGTACAGTTCTTACTGCTTGTTGTTATGTACTGTACTGTACTACATCAGTAAGAATTGTTACAATATGTGTACAATTCTTACTGCTATTGTGTTTTACGTTATTGTATTGCAGCATTAAGATTTGTTACAATATGTGTACAGATCTTACTGCTTGTAGTGATGAACGGAACTTTACTAAAGCAGTAACAATTGTTACAATATGTGTACTGTTCTTAATGATTGTAGTGTTGTACTGTTCCTTACTGTAGCAGTAAGTATTGTTACCTTATGTGTACAGTTCTTACTGCTTGTAGTGCTGTACGGCACCGGACTGCAATAGTTAGAATTGTTAAAAACTTTGTACAGTTATTACGGCTTGTGGGGTTGTACGGTGCAGTACTGGAGCTGTAAGAATTGTTACAATATTTGTAAAGTTCTTCCTTATTTTATTGTTGTGCGTTATCCTAATCCAGCAGTAAGAAATTTTAAAATATATGTACAGTTTTAATGCTTGTATTGCTGTACGGTACTGTACTGCAGCAATAATATTTGTCACAGTATATGTACAGGTCTTATTGCTTGTAGTGCTGTACGGAACCTTAGTGCAGCAGTAAGAATTGTTACAGTATGTGTACAGTTCTTACTGCTTTTAGTGCTGTAAGGTACTGTACTGAAGCAGTAAGAATTGTTTGAGTGTGTGTACAGTTATTACTTCTTGTAGTGTTGTACGGTACCGTATTGCAGCAGTAAGATTTCTTACAGTTTGTGTACAGTTCTTACTGCTTTTTGTGTTGTACGGTACCGTACTGCAGCAGTAAGAATTTTTAACATATGTGCATAGTTCTTATTGTTGAAGTGCTGTATTTTACCCTACTGCAGCGGTAAGAATTGTTACAATATATGTACAATTCTTACTGCTTGTATTGCTGTACGGTACTGAACTTCATCAGTAAGAATTTTTACATTAGTTGTACAGATCTTACTGCTTGTAGTGCTGTACGGTACATTTCTGCAGCAGTAAGAATTTTTACATTATGTTTAAATATCTTACTGCTTGTAGTGCTGTACGGTACTGTACTGCAGCAGTAAGATTTGATACAGTATGTGTACAGTTCCTACTGCTTGTAGGGCTGTAGTTTACCCTACTGCAGCAGTAAGAAATGTTACACTATGTGTACAGGTCTTACTGCTTGTAGTGTTTTACGGTACTGTACTGCAGCAGTAAGAATTGTTACAGTATGTGTACAGTTCTTATTGCTTGTAGTGCTGTACGGTACTGTATTGCAGCAGTAAGAATTGTTGTATTATGTGTACATTTCTTACTGCTTGTATTGTTGTACGGTACTGTACCGCAGCGGTTAGGTTTGTTGCAAAATATGTACATTTCTTACTGCTTTTTGTGTTGTACGGTATAATACTGCAGTAGTAAGAATTGTTAAAATATGGTTACAGATCTTATTGCTTGTATTGCTGTACGGTAGCGTACTGCAGCAGTAATAATTGTTACGCTATGTGTATAGTTCTTATTTCTTTTGGTGCTATATGGTACTGTACTGCAGCAGTAATAATTTTTACAGTATGTTTAGAGTTCCTACTTCTTTTAGTGTTGTACGGTACCGTACTGCAGTAGTAAGAAATTTTACTCTATGTGTACAGTTCTTATTTCTTTTGGTGTTTTACTGTACCGTTCTGCAGCGGTTAGAATTATTACAATATGTTTACAGTTCTTACTGCTTGTAGTGTTGTAAGGTACCGTACTGCAGTATTTAGAAATTTTACACTATGTGTACCCTTCTTATTTATTTTGGTGTTGTACTGTACCGTACTGCAGCGGTAAGAATTATTACAATATGTGTACAGTTCTTTCTGCTTGTAGTGCTGTACTGTACGTTAATGCAGCAGTAAGAATTGTTACAATATTTGTAAAGTTCTTACTGCTTGTAGTTTTGTACGGTACTGTACTGCAGCAATAAGATTTGTCACTGTATGTGTACAGTTCTTACTGCTTGTAGTGCTCTACGGTACCGTACCGTCAGCAGTAAGGATTGTTACAGTATGTGTACAGTTCTTACTTCTTGTAGTGCTGTACGTTACTGTACTGCAGCAGTAAGAATTGTTACAATAAGTTTACAATTCTTACTGCTTTTAGTGCTGTACGGTACTGTACTTCAGCAGTAAGAATTGTTACATTATGTGTACAATTCTTACTGCTTGTAGTGCTGTAATTTACTGTACTGCCTCAGTAAGAATTGTTACAATATGTGTACAGTACGTACAGCTTGTAGTGCTGTACGGTTCTTTACTGCAGCCGTAAGAATGTTTACAGTATGTGTACAGTTCTTACTGCTTTTAGTATTGTACCCACAGTCTTGCGACTTAATTTCCACTTATAAGTATCCACTGTGGCATCTGATCCTAACCTCTTAGTGATAATAATGCCTCCTTTTACTTAAATTTACAAGGAGAAACAATTTACAATATGTATGGTACCGTTCCTTCCGTCAAACCTTTTTATCGTTTTTGACGAAAATAAAACAAAATTTTGCGCTTAAAAAGACAAATATTACTTTAAATCCCTCACTATCCTCTGTATTAGTCAACCAATGCTCGCCATTCTATCTCTTCAAAAAATATTCTCCTCAACCATGCAACCGGTCCATGCATAAGAATGCGGTCTCTTGAATAAATCCCAATCTTTCCCCCAATGTAACCTAACTGTAGTCTGGGGAAATATGCATGTGCATGCAGTTGTGTATTACGTATTTTAAATTTAATTTTTTTTGCTGACATAACTACTCTATGATATTAAATCAGAATATCCCTTCTTTGTATAACGTTTATTTCTTCACATTCTGTTGCCGTTCTTTGTGCCAAAACAGGAGTTGCACAACAACCAACAGCGGTACACAGCAGACAGCTGTTCTTCTCTTGGCAATTCAAACAATCCAACCCCGCCATGTCCCATCCATACATATTGCTGTCTCTGATTTCTTTTCTAAAATGCTGTAACGCAGTTTTATCTACATTTTACACACAGATTACGACAGCTCGAACTTTATGTTCAACAGTGCTTCACTAAATTTGAAGACTTCACTTACTCTTTCTTTATGAACCTGTTGCTCTAAATATTAATTGGACTGAGGTAGACAGTCTTTTACTTTCGACTTTTCCCTAGGTATTTCTTCAGGGTGCCACCATCGCCACCCCTACGCCCAAACTCCAGTAATTCCCTAACCCAACCCTAGCTTAACCTCAAGGAGTGAAGTGAATGTTGGCCTCGGAGATGTCAGTTTGGGCACTCCTGAGTGGAATGCAAGTGCAAGTGTAATGGTTTGAACAAAGCTAGTGCAATCCAGTCCTCGATTTGTGTCGCTGTTGGGAATGGTAATGGGGTTTATTTTACTGATATCGCCGGCTGCGTGTTAAATGTGTGTCGCCGTTGGGATTGGTAAGTCAGCGCAATACAATCCTCCATCCGTCCCGCCGTTGCGAATGGTAATGGTTTTGTTTTAATAATAATAACCCCACGTGGCGTAGCCAGTTGTAACCAAGTCGTGCCACCGTTGGTATTGTTATGGGTCCGATTTTAATAATATTCCAAGAAGACAATTTTAAACTAAAAGTAAAACATGGAGTGTGCCGCTGTTGGTATTGGTTATTGTGTACAGTTGAATAATATGCCGGGACGTAGCCAGCTGCATCCAATCAGTTCCGTCGTTGGTATTGGTAAGGGTACAATTTTAATACTATACCAAAGAAAGCAAAAAGAGTGTATAGGTGCCGGACCGCCGGGAATGGAGGAACGACTTACGTTAAAATACAGATGCATAAATAGAAAGCCTTTGCACTTTATATCATAGCTGTATGTACTGTATACATGGCCCAACCTGATTAAAGGGATATGAGTACATGCAGTAAGGCATGCAGACTGGTGTTGCGAGATGAACGTCACAAAGTTAAGCAGACAAGAAACGTTACGTCAGACTACGGTTTTTTTAAATATACGTCCACAAATAGGAAGCGACTGGAGGTTACGTATTGTCCTTGGTTGCCAGTGTGGCCACAATAGTCCGCAGAATTGCGTAGTCAGCGGGTTAGAACTGGAATTGTCTGTCACAAGGATGACGTCAACATTAATAACAACTTTATTACAAAATAAAAAAGCGTGGATTGTGCCGCTGTTGGTATTGGTAATATCCCGGGACGTAGCCAGCTGTATCCAATTAGTGTCGTCGTTGGTGGCACCGAAACTATGCATATGCCCAAAAATGGAAAAAAAACTTGAGTATGCAAACAGAAGATACGATTTAAGTAAACGTGTCCTTGCTTTTACATGCTCAAATTTTACGAGGCCCCTACAGTGAGTCTTTGAAGGAGAAGGTCATAAGTAAGATATTAGCACGTTCAATATGCCGTTTGGCCAGATTGTGAAGTGTAGACTGTAGAGAAACTTTGAAAGTGGCGGTCTGTCACTAGGAGGGCAGGGAAGTTTGTGTGTGTGTTTCAACAGACAGTGTTGCAGGAATAAAGGTAAGAAACTAAAATATTTATTCCCAAAAGAATAATTTTTATTGTAGAAGAAGTATGTACAGATAGCTCCGAAACAACGTGTTACATAAATCGATCCATTTCGTCAATTACGGCTTAAATGTTGTTTTTTGTTGGCTGCTGTGTTTGATGTCAGTAACTGTAGAAAGAAATAGGGCAATGCAAATGAATGAGCCTCAGATTTTGTTTTACATTTTCTCTGCAGCTGTCTTTCCACTTTACACAAAAAAGCACTTTAAGAACAACAAAATAAATTCCAGTAACCAGTATTTACAAATTTTTGTTCTAGAGGCAATGAGTAGGATTATCTTCGCAATAAAATCTTTACTTACACTCCAAATGAAATTGGTAAGCATTTTGGCTGCTGAACTGCAATTTGGTACCAACGCTTGTGTTGACTCAGATGTCCCAATTGTAACACAAAACAAGCCACTATTAACTAATTTAATGTAGGTCGCTACAGTTCCGTCTGACACAACTTATAAAGTAGGTAATTCCTATTACTCTATTATAGTAATATTAATTAGGTATTCCTACTATTTATTCAATCACAACATG
>Ga0123357_10012444_pt1 | contig 10980 bp, 8 predicted proteins | sample TergutEmb28metaG_FD_89873 | JGI IMG/M metagenome (GOLD analysis project Ga0123357, IMG submission 89873) | Embiratermes neotenicus P4 segment gut microbial communities from Petit-Saut dam, French Guiana - Emb289 P4 | ecosystem: Host-associated > Arthropoda: Insects > Digestive system > Gut ... | reverse complement strand
TGAATAAGCGATATTTTCGAATCATTTTTAACGTCGGGATGCGGATATTTACCGCCGAACATTTCACCGAATATCGTAATTGTCTGGATGTCGGGAAGGGCTTCTTTAACAATTGAAAATAAAACTGTTGCTTTGGACGTATATCGTTCAAGCAATTCCTCGTAATCATAAAACTTTTCACCGGCTTCCACTAATCCTGTTCGTTTGCCGAAACTGACGGTTTTTCCATCGGTAATCAGGCAAACATTCGAACCATGTACCTTTTCCTGTACAACAAACTCCTGTTTATCATATCCTTCGAGGAATATTTTTTCCATAAACTCTTTATCGAAAGTATTTTCGATAGAATTGTATTTTTTAAATGGCATCATAATAAAACATTTTAAAAATGAAGTTATCTTTGAGGTTTTACCCAGCGTTCGTCGTAAACTTTTATCGCATTCGGATCGAAGTATAAATCTTCCTTTTTAGGAATAGCGATTTCGTATGTCTGTCCCTGCTTGACAGTCAGTTTGTTGTCGCGCAACCACGGATTAAATTCTTTTAGCAGCATATAATTTAAACCGTATTTTTGAGAAAAATCAGCAAGGTTGTCAATCGTCTCCGTTACGGTAATCCGTTGCACGGGAATTGTGGGATACAAATCTTCTTTTTTAAGTACAAACCCATATAGATAAGGATTTTCAAATACCTGTTTGATTGCCGTAATACGAAAGACGTAGCGGGAAGTTTCCGGCACAAGCAGTAAATCAAGCGCCGAATTAACCTGCTGAGCGCTTAAAGCGGAACTCAACTTAGCCATACCGGCATTGTAAGAGGCAGCAACATTCACCCAGCTTCCATATTTTGCATACGCGTCTTTGAAATATTGACAGGCGGCGGCGGTAGCTTTTTCAATGTTGTAGCGTTCGTCCACTTCTGAGTTTATTACCAATCCGTAATCTTTTCCGGTGGATTCCAGAAATTGCCAAAGCCCGGCGGCATTTGCAGGCGATAACGCGCGAATGTCCAAATTGCTTTCGATGAGGCATAAATATTTAAAGTCGTCGGGAATACCGTTTTTTTTCAAAAGAGGCTCAATGATTGGGAAATAACGGTTGGCGCGTTTCAAATACAACATAGTTGTCGAATGAAGATAGGTAAACGTATTGATTTCACGATCGAACCGCTCCCGTAAATCCATGCGATTCAAAGCGATTTTCTCTCCGCAAAAATCGACTTGATCAGGAACAGGAGCCGAATTGGTTTGCGCCAACGTATATAATTTCTGCTCAAGAACGCCAATTTGCGCTTCAACCGACGCTTCTTTAGTGGATGATAAAAGAAACAAGCCCAACATCACTAAAAAGCCTGCGCCAAAAAATAAGAACAGAAAATTTGTTTTTTTCATTGTGATTGATTTGTCGATCGTAATATATTAACCGCTTGTTTAGCGACTCGATTTTTACCGTTAGAATCCTTGTATTCCACAACCACATAATACACGCCGGTAGGAACAAACCTCCCGTTAACCCTGCCATCCCAGCCTTTGGAGGGATCGCTCCATTGAAAAAGCAAATTTCCCCACCGGTTGTAAACATAAGCTCTGAATGCATTTATTGAAGTATAAGCGACTTTTAATTCATCATTGACGCCGATGGAGCCTCCCGGACTGAAAGCATTGGGAATTTGTAATAATGTATTATCGACTACAACAGTGAACGTTTGCGTTGTATCCACACAAACCGATTGAGCGTCGCTCACTTCCAGCGAAACAACATAAGTTCCGTTCTGCTCGAAAGTGTATTGTAAAACCTTATCGGTATAGCGTATTTTTGACGTCAAAGCGCCGGTTATACTGTCTTGCTGCGATACTTTCCAGATATAAAGCGCAGCAACAGGTTCATTTGCATAAGCGGTGAAAGTATAGGTAATCGGAGCTGAACCGCCCATGACATCATTTTTATTGTAAACTTCGTTAGTGGCAGGCGATTTGTCCGTTTCCGCAGTATAATGCGCCTCCACTGCAACTGCCTGATATTCGCTCGAACTGATGGTTTGCTGGACACCGAAATGCGTGGCATACTGGTCGCCGGTTAAAGTATAAGAAGTATTTGCTAACGGCGCGCGAACCAAGACGTTAGAAATCTGCGCGGCTGTCAGATTCATTGTTATATTATCCGGTAAAAATTGTTTCGTATTTTCATCCCATGCGACCGTAACGTATTGTAGCGTATAAGTTCGCATTAAACTGCCCAATGAGCCGACAGGCAAATAATAAATGAGCGGATCAGCGCTTACGTCAGCGGAAATTGCCAGAGATGCGCATTGATTTTCATTTGCCACGACATTGACAGATGAAAAAACTACCGGATGCAGGCTGTAATCAATAATCCAAATATAATGCGGAGGTTCTTGCGACGAAGAGTTAACAAAATAGCCATAACCATCCTGAAGAACAGCATTTCCTGTAATATAAGACGTATTTCCGGTTTGAACGCAAGGAATAGCTTCCGCATTATTGGCATTATTGGCGTATCGATACCACTGATGCGTTCCCGGATTAGAAGAGGTAAAATTGATTCGAGCGCCGGAAAGCCCGTTTACCAAATAAATTTCCATCCCGTTAATTATCGTATCTATTGGAAGACCGCTTCCTCCGCTTACCGAGTAAGGCGACTGTGCAGCAAGTGATGAAAATAAACTTGCCCAAACCAGAAAAAGTAAACTTCGTTTCATGTGCCAAATATATAATTTTTTTTTCTATCTTTGTACCAAATTATTTGAATATTTTAAAAACTATGTCCAAACGGCTATTTTTATTGCTTGCAATTTTAACTGTATCCTTTTATAACGTAAAATCGGAAGACGCATTTTATCCGGAGCCTGCTATTTTCACGCAAGACGACAACTTTTTTTTGCATACCATTGAGCGGGGGCAAACCGTGTATTCCATTGCGACAATGTATAATGTTTCTGTTGACGATATTTATCTATTAAATCCGGGAAGCAGAAAAGGAATTCGCGCAGGCGACGTTTTAAAAATCCCGCAAGAATCAAGTTCTTATCTTTATCATACCATTCAGCCCCAGGAAACTTTGTATGGAGTTTCACAAAAGTATCACATGAAAGGCGAAGACATTATTGCCGCCAATCCGGGCTTATCGGTCAAAACGTTTACTATCGGTAAAATCATCCGGATTCCAACCAATATGGTTACGACTCCAATGCAAGGAGGAAATGAAGCATTAAACAAGTCTCTAACTAATTCGTTACTGTCTATAGACAATTCTCTTCCAAGCGAAGTCAATACTGTGAACGTCGCTCTTTTATTACCCTTTGGAGCGGGTGGCGATACGACTGTTCAAAAGTCAGTGCAAAACCGGATGGTGGAATATTACGAAGGGTTCCTGCTTTCATTTGAAGATCTGAAAAAAGAGGGAGTTTCCATTAATTTACAAACTTATGATATTGGCTCCGGCACAAATAAAATAACGGCTATCTTGAAGAAAAAAGAGATGAAGGATGTTCATTTGCTGATCGGCGGTCTTTCCGATGAGCAAATCAAACTGTTATCGCGATTTGCCAAAGAAAATAATATTCCTTATGTGATTCCTTTCACTTCTTTAAGCAATGAGCCGATGAATAATCCGGATGTTTACCAGATAAATACCCCTCAATCTTATCTGTATTCTAAAGCCTCACAGGCTTTTATCAATAAATACGGCAAAGGCTGCAATGTAATTATTATATCGGACGAAACAGGCGCATCCAATAAAAAGGAGTTTATTGAAGCGCTTAAGCAGGATTTACAGGACAAAAACATTTCGTATAAAACCATCGTGTTGGGCGCTAATTTTTATAATGACATCATGGCTTCACTTAATCGTAATCAAACAAATGTCATTGTTCCTTCCGACGATTCAGCCGAAACTTTGTCCAAACTAATCCCCCCATTAAGATCAATTACAGGTAACCAGCCGAATCTTTCTCTGGCTTTGTTTGGCTACCCTGGGTGGCAAGCCCAAAGCGCAAAGTATTCTTCTGATTTTTTCAGTTTGAATGCGACTTTCTATACGCTATTTTATGTCGATCCAACTTCTCAGAATATAAAAGATTTTTACAGTACTTTTTACAAATGGTACACACGGGTTATTGATAATAATTTTCCTAAATATGGTATGTTAGGCTATGACATGGGAATGTATTTTATCCGTTTAATCCATACTTATGGCTCTCCATTTTATTCACATATTAATGATTTAAAATATAAGGGGATACAAACCGATTTTTATTTTGAACGCGTGAATAACTGGGGCGGTTTCATCAATACAAATATGTATCTGATTGATTATAATCCCGATTATTCCATAACCAAAACCCTCGTCAAATGAAACGTGTAGGAATAATTGTCCTGTTTATTCTCTTTTTGTGCGGCGAACGGGCGGTTGCACAAGCCAATTCATTTACTCCCGAATTTTCGTTTGGTTTCAATGGCGGAATTACATTATCAAGAGTTGGCTTCAGTTCTATTTATCTGAACGTTCCGCAAACACTCCTCAGACAATATTCCGGAGGTATTACCGTGCGGTATATTTCAGAAAACCATTTCGGTATTCAGGGAGAATTGAATTATTCCATGCGCGGATGGAAAGAACGGACAGACAGTGTGGTCAATAATAATAGATATGCCCGTTCGATAGGTTACGTGGAATTGCCGCTTATGACGCATATCTATTTTAACTTGGGAAAGCGGGTTCGATTTATTTTCAATGCAGGCCCGCAAGTCTGTTATTACATTAAAGAAAAAAATCTTGAATATAATATCAACAACAACAAGTTAGACGCAACTAACAACCCGAATCAAACTGTTTCCTACTACGATACCCCCGTTCAACATCCTTTTGACTACGGACTGAAAGGAGTGTTAGGTCTTGAATTTCACACAAAAGCCGGTTTTTTTATTCTCGACGGCAGCTACTACTATGGTCTTTCAGATATATTCAACAGTCAAATGCGGCAGAACGCTTGGTTCCAAGCTTCCAATAATCAAGTTATCGGTTTAAATCTTTCTTATTTATTTAATTTTTCTCACCAATGAAATATGCAAATTATATTCTTATTTTGATGTTCTTATTTACAGCATGTAATGAAAAAAAGCCAGCGGGAGGCGACGATCCCGTTATCGGTAAAAAACCGCTTGAAGTTCCCGACGGACGTATGTCTGCCGAAATTCTGCAGTTGTTGGGACAAGTGAGCGATGCAGCAGTTTCTCCTGACGGAAAAACTGTGGTGTATGCCGTTTCTTACACCGACATTGCTTTGAACAAACGTAACCGTGAAATCTTTACGGTCAATATTGACGGCAGTAATAAAAAGCAGATTACTTCTTCTCCGAAAAGCGAAAGTAATACGCAATGGATAAACGAAGGCAAAAAAATCGCTTTCCTCTACGATTCCCAAATCTGGAAAATGAATCCCGACGGAAAAGAAAGAACGCAACTGAGTAAGGTCGAAGAAGGAATCGAAGGATTTAAATTCTCTCCCGACGGAAAAAAAGTTCTGTTTATCAGCACAGTGAAATCGTTTAAGACCGCCGCCGATCACTACAAAGATTTAGATAAAGCGAGCGGACGAATCATCGACGATCTGATGTATAAACACTGGGACGAATGGGTAACGGCAATCCCCCACCCTTTCATCGCCGATTTCGACGGCAGTTCGCTGAGCAATGTTATCGACATTATGGCAGGCGAACCTTTTGAATCTCCTTTGCGTCCCTCCGGTGGAATTGAACAATTCGACTGGTCGCCAGACGGTAAAACGATTGCTTATACTTCCCGTAAAAAAACGGGAAAAGAATACGCGCTGTCCACCAACTCGGATATTTATTTTTATAACGTTGAAACTAAAGAAACAAAGAATATTACCGAAGAAAATAAGGGATACGACATAAATCCATCCTTTTCTCCCGATGGAAAACAAGTCGCATGGCTAAGCATGGAACGCGACGGTTATGAATCGGATAAAAACCGACTGTTCGTTCAAAACCTCGAAACAGGAAAGAAAACTTACCTGACTGCTGATTTTGATTACAATGCCGACGATTTTTGCTGGAACCCTGCTTCTTCATCCATTTACATGGTTTCTTGCGTGAAAGGAACGACTCAATTATTTGAAGTTCAACTGCCTAAAGCTGATGAAAAGGCGACAGTTACGCCGATTACCCAAGGACAGCACGATTACGTCTCCGTTGCTTGCGCCAACGGCTGTTTGATTGGCTTGCGCCAGTCGATGTCGGCTCCGAACGAAGTGTATGCCGTGACGCCGGATGGAAAAGAAACAAATATCTCTCAGGAAAATACGGATATTCTTAACAAAATAACCATGGGTAAAGTGGAAGAACGATGGATTAAGACGACCGACGGAAAAGATATGCTGACATGGATTGTTTATCCTCCAAATTTCGATCCATCTAAGAAATACCCTGCGCTTTTGTATTGCCAGGGCGGACCTCAAAACACAGTCAGCCAGTTTTGGTCTGTCAGGTGGAATCTGCAACTGATGGCTGCCCACGATTATATCATTGTTGCGCCCAACCGGCGCGGCGTTCCGGGATTCGGTCAGGCATGGAATGAACAAATCAGCGGCGACTACGGCGGTCAAAACATGAAGGACTATTTTTCAGCTATCGACGCCATGGCTAAAGAACCGTTTGTCGATGCAACCAAATTAGGTTGTACCGGCGCAAGTTACGGCGGATTTTCGGTTTATTGGATTGCCGGTAATCACAATAAGCGCTTCAAAGCTTTTTGGGCGCATGCCGGCATCTTCGATTTGGAAGCCCAATACCTCGAAACCGAAGAAATGTGGTTTGTTAATTGGGATTTGGGAGGCCCTTTCTGGGATAAATCCAACAAAACTGCTCAAAACAGTTACGCCAATTCTCCCCACAAGTTTATAGACAAATGGGACACGCCTATTGCTATCAGCTGTGGAGAACACGATTACCGAATTTTGGCTTCACAGGGAATGATGGCGTTCAACGCCGCCCAATTGCGCGGAATCCCTTCACGATTATTGATATTTCCCGATGAAAATCACTGGATATTACAACCGCAAAACGGAATATTATTCCAGCGCGAATTTTTCCGTTGGTTCGACCAATGGCTAAAATGAATAACTGAATAATTGAATAACTGAATAACTGAAAGGTTGATTCAGTTATTCAGTTATTCAATTATTCAATTATTCAATTATTCAATTATTCAATTATATGTTGATACGTCTCTACGAACAAAATCCCAACCGGCGGGAAGTCGATAAAGTTATCGGCATTCTCCGTGAAGGCGGAATAATCATTTATCCCACCGATACCGTTTATGCTATGGGTTGCGATGCTTTGAACGTACGAGCCGTAGAAAAAATATGCAAGTTAAAAGGACTTAATCCTCAAAAAAATCATCTGTCGATTATATGCCACGACTTGAGCAATATCAGCGAATATGCCAAAGTAAGTAATACGGTATTCAAATTAATGAAACGGAATCTGCCCGGACCGTTTACTTTTATTTTAAATGCAACAAACAGCCTTCCAAAAATATATAAAAACCGGAAAGAGGTTGGAATCCGCGTCCCCAACAACAACATCACGTTGACTTTAGCGCGGGAATTGGGTAATCCGCTGCTGACAACTTCCGTCCGGGACAAAGAAGAATGGGGCGGGGATTACAGCATTGATCCCGAATTAATAGAAGAAGAATACGGCAATGAAGTTGATGCCGTTATTGATGGCGGTTTTGGTGGGCTGGAACCTTCTACGATAGTGAATTGTACAAACGATGAAATTGAAATTATACGACAAGGGAAAGGAGAGTTAATCGAATGAAACGACATTTATTTATTTTGATAAGTATTGAATTTATTTTATGTTTTTCAAACAGGATTTACGCACAGGAAATAATATATCCCTTAGATCTTCCGCTACGTCTGAACGGAAATTTTGGAGAATTACGGGACAATCATTTTCATTCTGGACTTGATTTGAATACCCAAAGTACGATTGGCCATCCGGTCAAAGCGGTCAAAGCAGGTTATATTTCCCGAATAAGCGTAAGTTCGTCCGGTTTCGGACGGGCGCTTTATATCAATCACTCCGATGGAACAACTTCCGTTTACGGACATTTGGATCATTTTGCTCCAAAAATAGAGGCTGCCGTAAGGGACAGCCAATACGTCAAAGAATCGTTTTCCGTCAATCTGAACTTTTCCGCCGGTCAATTTCCTGTCAAACAGGGAGAAATAGTTGCGGACAGCGGAAATAAAGGTAGTTCCGGCGGACCGCATCTGCATTTTGAATTGCGAAATACGGAAACGGAAAAAGTTTTTGACCCCTTGCCAGCTCTTAAAGCCCGAATGAAAGACAGCCGTCCGCCTGAAATTCGAGGGTTGGCGTTTTATCCCCAACAAGGAAAAGGAATTATTAACGGAAGCGTCAACAAACAAATAATCAACGTTATCAAAAATAAAAGCGGAAAATACGCCCTTGCTAAACCGGTCAAAGCATGGGGAACGATTGGCATTGGAATAAAAGCCTACGATAAAATGGATGCCGTTCCAAACGTTTACGGCGTGAAAGAAATCCGCTTGCTGGTAAACAATACGGAAGTATATTATTCAGTCATGGACAGTTTCTCTTTTGACGAATCGCGCTACCTCAACAGTTTTATTGATTGGAATGAATGGAAAACGCGCAAATCGTTCTTCATGAAATCATTTATCGAACCCGGAAATAATCTCGGAATTTATCGAACCCGTTCGAACGGTCTTATTTCCATACAGAAATCCCAAACATACCGCTGCGAATATATTCTTAAAGATGCATTCGGCAATACTTCCACGCTCGCTTTTATCATCACGGGAGAAAAACATCCGATTCCTGCCGGAAACAAAAGAGGTATTTTATTCTCATACAATAGAGATAATGAATACAAAGGAAAAGGGATGACGCTGACTGTTCCACAAGGAAATTTATATACCAATATCTATCTGAATCCGGATGCGGCGCCTGCCGATTATTCTGTTTTTGCTCCGACGTATTCTTTTGGAGTACGAGCGCCTCTGCACAATTCCTGTCCGCTCACGCTGACTGTTACGAATGATTCTTATCCCGACAAAAGCAAATATGGCATCGTTTCGACTGATAATAATAAAATAGCTTGGTTAGGAGGTAAATACGAATCACGTCAAATAAAAACTCAAATTCGTGAATTGGGAAAATTTACTGTAGCTATCGATACAGTCCCTCCGGTTGTTGTACCTCAATATCCTGATAAATGGACAACGAACGGACGTATTTCATTCAAAATCTCGGATAATTTAAGCGGAATCAATTTTTACCAAGCCCGTCTGGACGGAAAATTCGCTCTTTTTGAATACGACGCAAAAAATCATTCACTTTTCTGTGACTATGATGAAAAACGAATGAAGAGAGGAAAACAAACCTTAACGCTGGTTGTCAGAGATGGCGCAAAAAATGAAACCCGTATGAGTTACGAAATTGAGTTTTAACTGCTTGACAAAAAATATCCTTATTTTATTCCTTTTCCAAACTCGCATCCGCAGTAGGTTTGGTTGTAGAAATTATTTTCTTGGAGTAAGATGCGGCGGCGTTCGCTTAAGCCTTCTTTTCGCCAGTTTTTCTCCCAGAACCGTATTCCGGGAAAGTGTCCGGCAGCCCAATGTCCCGCTTCGGCGATTTGTTCCAGATTTTTCCAACGGGAAGATCCCAAAGTCGTAGCAAAGGTATCCAATCCTTTTTCTACCGTCATACGGGCGGCAGCCAGCAAGCGCATTTTGAAACAGGATAGACAGCGTTTGCCGCGCTCCGGTTCATCTTCAAGACCGGCAACAGCCCGCAGCCATTCCTCATGATCGTAATCTCCATCAATAATCTCTAAGCCAAGCGATTGAGCATAACGCGTACATTCATTTTTGCGCAGCTCATACTCCGCTCGTGGATAAATATTCGGATTAAAATAATACAGAACGGGACGAATCTCCTGCGCAAGCAAATATTCTATAATCGCTGCGGAACAAGGCGCACAACAGGTATGGAGTAAAAGTTTCATAACTAAAATGCAAAATTAATGGAATAATCGTATAAAAGAAAAAAAAATTAATTAATTTTGAACTCAAATTTTCAAAATATTATTTTTTTATTAGAATTACTATGGATACAAAAAAAATTAAAACAAGATTCAGTGAGTTATTCGGAGCAGGCGGAACGCTTTACACCTCTCCCGGCCGCATCAATTTAATCGGCGAACATACCGATTACAACGGAGGCTTTGTTCTTCCGGGCGCAATTGATAAAGCCATGTATTGCATTATTAAACCTAACGGAAAAGAACATGTACTGGCTTTTGCCCTCGACTTGGACGATTTTTCGCAATTCGGTCTAAAAACCGAAGGCGATATACCAAAGGAAGGGTGGGCAAAGTACATTTTCGGTATGTGCAGGGAAATGATTAGAAAAGGAAAAACAATTCCCGGTTTCGACATCGTTATTTCCGGGGATGTTCCGTTAGGCGCAGGAGTGTCGTCGTCGGCGGCTTTGGAAAGCGCTGTTGGATTTGCGCTAAACGATCAGTTCAACTTGGGCTTTACCCGTACGGAAATAGCTTTAATGGGTCAGGCTACCGAACACAATTACGTAGGCGTGAAATGCGGTATCATGGATCAGTTTATCTCCTGTCTGGGAAAAGAAGGCTCTTTGCTAAAGCTCGACTGCCGCTCTTTGGAATATGAGTACGTTCCTTTTAAACCATCCGGCTACCAATTGGTTTTATTAAATACAGGCGTCACGCATGAGTTAGCTTCTTCGGAATATAACCTGCGTCGTCAAGCCTGTGAAAGGGTAGTCGCTGAAATCGCCAAATCCCATCCGGAAGTAAAATTGCTTCGCGACACTAATTTGGAACAATTGAAAGCAGTCAAAGG
>Ga0123357_10012441_pt1 | contig 10981 bp, 6 predicted proteins | sample TergutEmb28metaG_FD_89873 | JGI IMG/M metagenome (GOLD analysis project Ga0123357, IMG submission 89873) | Embiratermes neotenicus P4 segment gut microbial communities from Petit-Saut dam, French Guiana - Emb289 P4 | ecosystem: Host-associated > Arthropoda: Insects > Digestive system > Gut ... | reverse complement strand
CCGCCGCGCAATCCCCGGTTTGGCCGCCGGGGGGCACGCAGACCCCTGAGGGGAACGCCCCCCCCCCCCCCCCCGAATCCTCCAGACGTTCAAACAATTCTGACGGATTTACAGCTATAGTTCCAACTTTCGCGGCTTACAAGAAAGTCATCATGTTTCTAGAATCAACCAACAGAAGGGAATAGGCAGGATGTCATTAGCTGTAGCAATATTTAAACTTTCCATGCTCCTAAGTACATAAGACAGCACATTAGAAGCAATAGTTCCGAAGTACTATCGCCGTAGAAACTTTAGACAGTAGCAAACACTGTTCGCAGCCAAAGACATCTCCCTGAGCTTTGTCTATAAAGGAACGATTACGCCACTCTATACAAAGAGGCACAGGCTCTTTTCCTGCAATTTCAAAAGCAGACATTCCCTGAAGGGTATTCCATATTTGTACTTCCTAGCTGCAGCTAATAAATGTAAGCACACAATACATATTCTTTGGTGCCGGCAATCTCTTTCCTTCCTGTATAGTTCCGTAATATTACGAGAAAGAAAACTGTAACACTTGATTGCGTAGGGTGGCAATTTTATGCATGTATGTCTATACGTGTATTTGGGGGGGGGGGAGTTACGCTGTGGCACAATTGTTTGAGGCGCTGAGTTACAAGCCGGAAGGTCGCGGGTTCGATTACCAATGGAAATTATTTGACTTAATCCCTCTGGCCGTACTGTGGCCCTGGGATCAACTCAGCCTCTAACAGAAATGAATACCAGGAATGTCTCTTGGGGTAAAGGTAGCCGGTGCGTAGAACTGACAACCTGGTCACCTTCATGTGCCAACTGCCTAGAAATACTGGGAGCATCAACCTCCTGGAGCCCTAAGGGCCTGTCTACGCCTGTATTAGAATAGTTTTACCCTTACATATATGCGAATGTATATATGTATGTATATAAATATACGTATATATATATATATATCACCTGTTGTAACACCAAAGGATTGCGCACGTTGTCTGTAGACCTTACCTTATGCTCATATGATTATCCGAATAAACTGCGTTAAATGACAGGTCGTGTAATTCAGACAGTGAGTGACGTGAGATTTGGGGTTCTCAGAGCCATGTTAATGAAGATTCAAGTCCACCGAGATGTTACGCCGTGTAGGAGGAAAGACTGAAGCAAAACGCCCCTCCCAAACGTCGGTAATTACTTGTCGGATGACATGGCATAACATACCAGAAGTCTTGAATCTTCACTGTCGACGTTTGGTGTGAGGTTAGAACCGTGTTTTTATTAGGCCTGTCATCTACATGAAGTCAAGTTTCACAGGAACAATACAGGATATAAGAATGACAACAAAGTAGGACACCCTACGTATCGATCTTAGTCTACACGAAGAATATTAAATGTCCAACGCTATTACATTGCATGAAACAGAAGTAACAAAACTGCCAACTTAAACTGCACTAAGCGCATTTTCCTTAAATTCTTTGAGAAATATATTGCATTCATGGCATTCAGCCAGGTGCCGATGAAACTCGTCATCATTTGGTAGAGATAACTGAGCGTTGCTGCGTTCAAAGTAGGTAGGTAGATTTTCACCACGAAGGCCCTTAAGGTGAGTAGAGGTACAACTCTACTCTTTCTAGGACCTCGGCACTCTAGTTGCGGGGTGGGGGGTCATCCCCACGCCCCGGCCGCCTCTACCACGAGGAAAGACCCGGTACCAATTTCACAGGAGGCTGGGTGGGCCCCAGGGCCGGTCTGGACGGGCGGAAAATCTCGTCCCCACCGGGATTCGATCCCGGACCTTCCAGTCCGTAGTCAGTCGCTATACCGACTGAGCTACCGGGCCCACTGCATTCAAAGCATACAAGCACATATCTGTATTTCAAGTTTCATGTTCTGGTTCTACAAATTTATTGCTAGACAGCCAAGATGTGCTGATAACTAAGGAATGTAACTGAACCTTCTCCTATAAGGATGATTAAAAGCGAAACAAATGCACAGAAGTGTTGATTTACGCCTACCACGTGGCATTTCCTACCAGAATCTCGTAATCTTTGCATTCATCACAACACAAATCTCAAATCGACAATTACTGAATATAGATACGTGGAGTAATGCTAGAGGTTTTATCACCTGGCATTTAATGTGTAATTTTGAAGAGTACACTTCAAAGGGGCCTTTCCGGTGTCTTGTGTTACGTTTCTTGAAAATTTCCGCAATAGAAGAACCTGGGAAACGGGGGTTATGTTCAACAACGGTTACGAGTGTCAGTTTCCGCACACGGTTAGGAGTGCATTTATACAAAAATATTGGGGCACGAACAAAAATATGACAAGCTAATACGCAGCAATGAACCCTAAGACAGCGCACACACACAACAGTCGTTATTGTACGAAAGGCTTGGGTACGGAGAGACAGACGACAAATACACAGTACGGACCGGAAGCAAAATGGACGCGATTAATTTTTAGGTACACTGTAGTTCAAACTGTGTAAGCACGAGGTTTTATATCAAGCCTGGCGGGCAGACAAAAAGAAAAATCATGCAAACTTGAATTCCACAGCACGCAAATTCCCATTTTATGGCGCCTATAGTAGTTAAAACTTCTGAGGTTTTAGATACGAACCACGTAACAAATTCCATCCAAAAATTATATTAAATTTGTATTATCTCCCATTTCCGCCGCTACCCCACTAAATCTACATTAACTCAATTAACATCCATTCGTTAACCTCTATCACATTTATAAACTAAATTTCTATCTCAGAGAGAACGCAATCTGTCGCCATCACAAAGACCAGTCGGTTAATCCTCTTCGTTGCGAGAATCGCACTAAACACATCAATAAATTTGTGGGAAAAATGAAGTTTGTGAAATTTACACTTGGTGCTACAGATACTAACATTTGAAGATTATTGGGACCCTGACAACGGTATGGCAGTGAAATCAGCGCCTGCAATACTAAATGCATGCAAGTAATATTAATAAGGCTCCATAAAGGAATAATTTATGTATGTCGCGTGTAGCTGTACTGGCGTATTGTGCCTGATAATGACACGCTGCATGCAATGTCGTAATTATAAAAACTGCAGAGCATAAATTATACTTCCAGAGAAGAATAAGAGTGAATAATTACGCCTCCAGGACAGTTTTTCTTTTTGAAAAACTCAATTTAAGTGTAAAATTTCAACGCTGACAAAACAAACATGAGTTTTCAAACCGAAGACAACGACATACATAAAACTATCCTACATAATGCCCATAATGAAGAGACACACATTATAATTACTTAAATTGCCTTTCACATAATTTATAGGATTTATAATCAATAATGCAAGTTCACACCGAGCAGGTTAGCGCAACGGTAACTCAAAGGTGCTCACTACACGTCTAGGTCGGAACCAGGCTGTCCGTATTGAGGCATTCTGTCTGTTTAATCAGGTATTCCATGCAAATGCTAACGGAGTACTTCAATTTGGCCAAGACCATCTGTTTCCAAATCCGTTGACAGTCACTACTCACCAAGCACCCAAGCATCGACTTTATATAATTGGTTACAGTGATACTATCCCAAAAGAAATCACAAAAAATCAGACTTTTCACTTATTAGCCAATATGCACTGTTACGACTCTTATCAGCTGACGTTCCAAACAAAACATTCAGAGTCGCCAAAACAACTTACATCCCTAGTAATAGAAATGCGTCAGTAAACTAAGAAAAGCAGCCGTGGGTATAAATTTCAGATAAACCTATCTAATAACTTCTCAACTAGTAAGTACCACAAAACAATTTTCAGTTACACTGTATCACCGCTACATGTCTAAAGTAGAGATGTCATTGATAAGCTAACGGTCGCTCAACTAGCCAAAAGAATCCTTGTATTTTACAGAAACCATGTGTCACTCGAATTACCCACTAGTCTAGGGCTGCCCAACCTATGGCACGCGACATTCACGGCCGTCCCACTTTATATTCCTTTCACCCGACCAGCGTCTCCATACTGTGAAGCATATGTGTACATATACATATGTCTGTGTACAGATGGTATATGAATTACCGTTAATACCAAATAACACTGCGAGTGAAACATTTTTACACAAATCGGGATAGGTGCGAAGTGTTTCTTGAAGATCAATTTAATATTCTGCAGCCGGAGAAGTGTAGCCGGTATACTGACTAGCGTACGGGCGGAACGGTGCAGGATTCGATTCCTGGCATGCGCAATTTTTTTCTCTTTTCCAAAACTCACAGGCCAGTTCTGGGTCCAACCCTGCCTCCTATTCAAAGGTATCGTGGAGCATGAAGGTGAACACTTACATCCAGCTAGTGCCGAGGTTAAGAATGTATGGGATTAAACCTCCACATCCCTATACCCCTTTATTGCACAGACAGAAATATCTCTACCTTTTTCAACTTCCTCGCTACGCCCACGTCCCAAGACCGCCCCTTTATTAAAGTTCCCCAAACTCTGTGTGTATTTCCTTCATTTTCCATTCTACATGCACTGCCAATTTCAACATTACTTATTTCACAACTTTGATAATCTTTCGGTTAATAGTACAAAATTGAAGGTAACGCCTGATTCTGTTTTAAAGATGTTTTTGTGTGTGACGCGACACCTAACCAGAACTCTGGCAATTCGCCTTGGCTTTCGTTTGCAGTCACCTTTCGTTACCGAATCCCCCACTTCAGCTGCAGTTTATGTGCACAGTGCACAGTCCGCGAGGCACATGCAGAACCCCAGACAGACAGACACGTTTAAAGTAACGCCGAATAGAGTCGAGGCCGGTGGACCAACTGACACTTTATGCGGATAAAGATTGTGTAATAAAGTGAAGTCGCTTCGAGAAAAACTTTTAGTCTTGCAGACAAGCAGCAGTATAGTTACAATGTTCCATTTCCAACTAACTAAAGCCAGTGAACTTATCATTTTGAGGGCAGAGTGGTTACTCGTATTTGTATTTGCTTCAAGGTCTTGTTTCCTCTTCGTGTTCAATTTAGTACTCTCGATTTAATAAAAGTTAACGTCTCTTCAGTACAAAGTTACTTACTGTAGCATCTCGTACGACTCGGTTCTTGAATATCGGGGGTGGAGGGACGGCAACTTTCGTAGAAGTTTTTATTTGAAGATAATTTGTAAAATGTCATCTACTTATGTTTGATAAACTTTATTTACACAGACATTTCAGCCCCTTCTCCATATCTTCCTTAAGTGGGGGAAGTAAAAGTACTATCATTCAAAATGTCCCTTAACAACGGTCACTCACGATGTTAGACACACTTACTGCACCGAACGAGTTTCAGGTGACGTAAGACTCCTAAGATACGATGTCATTTTATGCAAACTTAGCCAGACAGCTCACTCAGTACAATAGTTCACTGCTTGTCGGAAGAAGAGGGTTCACTTCCCGGCACCTACAGGATATCTGATTTGTCCTGTGACACCAGTGGTAACAGATTTATTCCGAAAACCCATCAGCCTCTTGTCTAGTTGGTTCCGGGGCTCCTTCCATGAGAATGGGTTGGTTCACAGAAACTCCAAATGTAGTAGTAGTAGTAGATGTTGTAGTAGTAGAAGTAGTAGCAGTAGTAGTATTAGTATTAGTAGCAGTAGTAGTAGTAGTAGTAGTAGTAATACCAGAGCAACATACCTGGAAAGCACAACGTCGAGGAACTACATAAAACAAGCATACTGGGCACTGCACACATCTTTCGGGAAGTACTAAAGTAGAATGTGAAACAGCATAACAAGTACCACAAATTGTAGCCACGGAACAGCTGCAACGCTATGTTTCCTAGCAACGTGGTCTGTCTGAGGGATATAATTTTAAATACCGTACATAAAGGCTATAAAGATTAATAATAATAATAATAATAGTAACTAATGAGATACTAAAACCGACAAACTACATTCTTCACAAATGTTTATTTACGATTAGATGTGTTTCACCTGAATGGCCATCCTCATGAATCATAATATTTTAGGAATATTAGAAACATTACATCTTAAAAAACAAGTATAAGATAATATACAAATATTATTATACTCTGTAGGCCTAAAACAGATAAACCTGCTGCGTTGTCTTTAATTGCAATCCCTAGACTAATGTTTACTTATTTTTTAACAGTTAATCATCTTCAAACATTTCTCAAATATCATTCTGATTACTGACGATGGCTGTTAAGCCGAATCATTTCGCAGCGTAAATGAATTACAGTCTCATCGCACTGGTGCACATGATAGCAATGTTTTTCAAAATAATTAGTGTTGTTAAAAAAGAGCCACACGGAAAGCACAACACAAAGTTCATCAAAAAACAGATAAAACTTGACTAAATTTCGAACGAGAATCAACTCACTTGGCATCATGTCATGGTGATGCACGAGGAATTGGAATTAGAGATCCACACATTGACAAATTTCGGAACTACATGTTAGTTTCAGCTTGACACTTCGGCCGCTTGACCCCCAGGCAATGAGGCTCCCATGCTCATTACGCGCATGACTGATTAGGCCATAGAGTCGACAAGGACGCGATGGCAAAAAGAAAAATCGTTTCCCTTCCCGGGAATCGAGCCTCAAATCCCAGAGTTGCCCAGCCCCTAGCCTAGTCAATGAAGTAAGAAATTCCGACTAAGAGAAATAATACGAGGTGGTACAGACTATTAATGGTATTAGCTTCTATACCAGAATTATAGAGAAAATGATTTATAAAAGAAGTGCCTATTTTCAGTCCCTTTTTCTCCATCTGATACTAGAGAGAACATAAAACGAAAGAAGTGTACTCAGCACGAAGAATCTTATCGTTAATGAAACGCGGAAGCTTCATCCATTCAACGGCCACTAGCCAGCCTCGCTCATGAGCCACCCCTACCCCTTTTCACATAGGGATAGCAACCCATCTGGCGCACTTTCCAGCAAGAAACATCGATCAGTTAGTTCAACTCAGCATCCTGCACAAACTGCAGGAATCTCGCCGCCACCTGCGGCTCATGTCTGACGGCGGATACTGCTCTGTAACTTTTTCTTAACAGCGACTAAATATTCTATTCAGAACACCGCTTGGATATGAGATACAAGAGAATAAGTTCCAAAATGTTGGACGTAGGATAAAGTGAAAGGAAATTTACTAAGCTGGGACCTCGCTAAAGCAAATGGCAATCAGAAATCTGGTGTAATCATGTAACAACACTTCGGTCGTCACGACACACGAAGAAAATTAACTACAGGTGACCGAAATAAGTTTTCAAACAAAAATAACAAAAACAAGCTTAGGTTCTCACGGCGATGATTACAAAGGTAACTATGTGACGCCGTGTGGTTTGGCAGATAATTACCAAACCTTCCGGAAGAAATTCCTGCTCCATCATCAGGCTCTCTTCTACCCTGAAGATGGAGGCAGTCCTGTGTGTCACACTTAAAAAAACATTACTAATCTTGATATAGTTTAAGAGTAAATATCCCAGTATGAATTCAATCTAAATCAGTTAGTAGCTGCACAGATAAAACGGGCAGATGCGTAAGGCAAATCAGTCCAAGCCGCCTTCTTTGTGTAAATAATAGTCCAATTCTAGTCAGTTCAAACCAGTACTTGTTACTAAACGTGCTCATTGAAGAACATGAATGCTGATTACAAAGCCAAACAAATACACAATACGAAACACAAAAGATGTTTATCATGATCACGATTATGATGATGATGATGATGATGATGACGATGATGATTTATGTGATGTAAAGAACACCTTCTGGAAGTACAGTCAATGGTGCAGTGTTTTTGTTCACCGCTTGTCAAATACGGCAGAAACTCTATGAAATGCATAATATTTGTGAATTTAATTTATAAATGGAGACGTAACTAAGGAAAACATTCCTGTGACGACCTTAATGACGGCGTAGCTGTGTGCCTAATGAAGCTGATGCTGATGCTAATACTAATTGTGGCAACAGTAACAGAGTAGAACAGACTGATTATTACAAAGATATGGGCACTCGGCAGACCGAGGTGTGTCAGTCCAACAATGAGAGAAAGTCCACGCAATTGCGCTCCATACAGCAACAGTTTAGTGAATGCATAGTCCGCCTACCGGAGGTCTTCAGCGTGTTGCTGTCAGCTAACATGTGTTAGTTTTACAGGAACGTCGCGTGGAAACTGTTATACAAATTATAATATTCAGTAAAACACTTAGGAGGGGGAAAACAGAAATTATGATATAGTGTATTCAGTACTCTCCAACGATGTTATCGATACACTGAGTACATAAATTGTACAATTAAAACATTACGTAACCCTACAACTATAACATAATCAATTTTTTACAGACCTCTTTAATTATTTCCCTAATCATGTGAAGCTACAACAAGCTAAGACAGGTTGCATCCTAATTAAGTAGGTTATAACTCCATATTGACAGAATGTTAAGCTGGAAGACATTAAGCTTCAATCGCTTGACATGGCTTGCAGTTCACTGAATGTAACAACGCAGCCCACCCTCCCTGGCTGCTAAGAAAGCTCGCTTTCGTGCCTGCGAAATTCATAATTTGAAATGTTTCTGTATTTTGCTGAAGAAAACAGAATTTGTAAAAGCAATGTTCCAGCTCTTTGAATCAGTTTAGCTGATTACTTTCATAAACAATATTTCTCTAAAATTTATTATTCTGCGCAACACGATACAGCACCCAATTGTTTTCTATATTTTAACACACGCAATAATCATTCTATATAACATTTTCTTCAACTTTCGTATCGCCCAAGATAAAGCTTCAGAAATAATGTACACCTGTCCCTGGCATGCCATGAAAGTATATGGAGGTGTGGAAGTATAGCTCCACATTTATGAAGACTTGCGTGTTTGGTTAGTTTTATCTACCGTTATCCGACAACAAAAGACTCAGGAAAACGAACTACTGAACATAATAACGTAGGGGGCAAAGTTCGGTTCGGCGACCGTCAGCATGTGACGAGGATTCAAACTAGTGCAAGTCCTTGCAATTGAAATTTGCAGTTTCACCAGTAAGGGAGTTTCAGATTGTCTTCTTATGGGGTGTGACTCCGTGCCGTGCGGTATGTGATGATGAAACGCAGTTTCGGAACCTGCTACCTCAATTTGAAGTATACAAAACAGGACGGATGTAAGAAGTTCCTCTGAAGCGTTCAGCATATGCCAAACTATACGGCGTCATAACCAAGTACGCCAAAATCGGAATTCTTGTACATATTCCTGTTACATTTACCTTGTCGTCATTCTGTAGGTATTTCGCAGACAGTAAGCCACTGTGCTAGAGGGCTACTAGCAGTTTCTCTTACCACAGTTTGTACCCATTCCTTTTGCCATCAGGGAAAAAGCGGCCACCAATCGCATATGTCTGCCCACTATAAGTTTGTGTGTGTGTGTATGTGTGTGTGCGTGCACGTATATTTACACGTGCCATAACACGAGTAGATGCAGACACATGCAAAAGCAAGAGGCCATAAATTTTATCTTGATTCTGTTTGTAAGCAACAGTCACGAGAATCTGGTCGTTACAAAAAGGACACACAGGCGTCTGAGAGATGCAAACAGCACTCTTAACTCGATATTACGGTCTCGCCCTTGGCCGAAAACAGATTAACATTGTTTATAGCTTACATACTAAGTATATGTGCACTCGTGATTTAGTGCATAATAGTGTGTCAATGGCTGGACATTCTGTGGAAAACGTACCTGGAAGTGCTGTTTATTTTGGGACTGCAGTTGTGTTAATGAAAGGGCAGAACTATAATTTTTTCTACTGTTTTGTACGGGTTTTAAATTTGGTATTACACGTTAACGGACGAATATAGCTTGAAGGTGTTCGGGAGTAGGGTCCTGAGGAAGCGTTTTGGACTTAAGAACGACGAGTTAAGAGGAAAGTGGAATATACTACATACGGAGGGGCTTTAAGATCTTCACAGCTCACAAAATATTATTAGGATGATCAAATCAACAATGAGATGGGCTGGGCATGTGGCACGTATGGGAGAGATGACAGGTTCCTGCAGGATTTTGGCGGGGAGACCTGAAGGAAAGAGACCACTTGGAAGTCCTAGGCTTAGATTGGAGGATAATATTAAAGTGAATCTTCAGGAAGTGGGATAGGGACATGGAATGGACTGATATGGCTCAGAAAAGGGAGAGATGGCTTGCTCTTGTGAATGTAGTGATGAACATTCGGTTTCCATACGTGAACATACAAGATGGGCTGCCGCCCGATTTTAACAAAATCGCTACTGCAGTATGGTGTTCAGCAGTCCAGACGTAAGGTAAGGCGCTCTGCAGAAGCAATAGATGAAGGCGGAGGAAAGAGTTTCAATCTTCTCTGGAGGCCTGCCTCCGAAAACACACCCTGCCATTTTATAACACGTCTCTTCTTCTGTGAGTTACAAATCAGCACTTTTACTCTGAGGAAGCATGCAAACCGATGGAAAAGCCTCCCCGCAGCCTGCACCGCCCGATATGTACGTATTCGCGAGAACATTCCGCCAATCTATTAAACCCCACTAATATTTTCCGGTGAAGATTTAGATACAAACACGACCTCTACAGCAGTTTGCATATCAATCACCACAGCCAATCCCAAAGCGTAGTGGAACGGTTCCACACAAAAATACTTTTATGACAGCTACGAAGACTTCTTTGTACTACAGACCACACTTATAACGAATATTATCTGTGAACAAGTCGTTATCTAGTTCAACATGTCTTTACCGATAAAACTGGTGAGCAATTCTGATGACTAGTGTAAAATGAAAGAGATAATTCCAGTTATCAACACAACACTTGCTGCTGCCAAGGCTTCGATTTCCAGTGGTGAAATAAACGCACCCACCTTCGCAGTACAAAAACAAATTCGCCATGAAATTACATTTGTGTTCCAATGCCAGCTATTACATGAGTCATCCATGCAGAACTGCTAAACCAAACCGCTGAACGCGTATCCATTTTTAGTAATGGTGCAATCTG
>Ga0123357_10012440_pt1 | contig 10982 bp, 8 predicted proteins | sample TergutEmb28metaG_FD_89873 | JGI IMG/M metagenome (GOLD analysis project Ga0123357, IMG submission 89873) | Embiratermes neotenicus P4 segment gut microbial communities from Petit-Saut dam, French Guiana - Emb289 P4 | ecosystem: Host-associated > Arthropoda: Insects > Digestive system > Gut ... | reverse complement strand
TGGTCGTCAGAAGCGGGCGCGTGGATCCCTCTGTTTGTGACTGCCGTCATCCGCAGCCTCTGGCCCGCCATCATCGGGTGGTTCATGCTGGGGCTTGCAAAGGAAGCTGCCGCGCTCATCGAGGGGCGGTACTCCGTGCGCGTAGCTCTGGTCACGTGTGGCGCCAACATCCTGATCGCTGCTTGCGCCGCGGTTATCTTCCTGGACAACCGGATCATCAACCAAGGCTTCAGCAACCTGCTGATTCAGAACGGGCGCGCGGATGTGGCGAGATGGGCGCTGCTCCACCCCAACATGGTTTTCTTCGCGTTGATCTGCTTTGCGCTTATCCTCGATACCGCCACCGTCGCCCTGCGCGCGTATCGGAGTGATCGCGGATAGGGATGTGACAAAACGGGGACTGTCCCCATTTTGTCACCCTAAGAGCGAGGAGTAGCCGACAAGCGTAGCGAAGAGGCTCTCGGCAGTGGACTGGGGCGCCTGGTAGATGCGCTCCTCCGAAATGTGTCAGGGGGACGTATAACTTGACACACTCGCCAGCGAGTGCGTTATAACACAGGGGGTCGGGTACACTGTGTTCCCCGGTGTGTCACGTGGACAGTGCGTCAAAGAGGCTGTCGGTGGTTGCCTGTGCAGCTTGGTGGATGTGCTCGTCTGGCACGCCGAGGCGGCGCAGCGCGGCTGTCGTGGGAGAGCCGATCGAGTAACAATCAACTGCGGCAAGCAGCGCGGCTGCGCCGGTGAGCGCTGCCGGGGCGCTCGCAGACTCGATGAGCGTCACAAAGTTGTTTACCGTCGAAGGCGAGGTAAACACCACGCCGTCGCAGGCCAGGTGTGCGTAACCCTCCGGGTCCGTCTTCAGGATAAGGTCCAGGGTATCCGCGCTGACCTCCGGCAACACGGTCTCGTAGAGAGGCGCCACGGTCACCTCGAAGCCGAGCTGCTCCAAAGCTTGCGGCAAGGTCTCGCGCGCCACCAGCGCACGCGGAATGAGCACCGCCGGAGGACAGGCTGCCTGTGCCTGTGCCAAAAGGGGCCTGACCTCTTCTGTCACGGTAGAGCGGTGGAGCGGCAGAGCGCCGGACTTCTTCAGGTCGAGCGCAAGGTCGGCAAACAGCGCGATCAGCCCCTCGGCACGAAAGTCATCGGGCACCAGAACGTCAGTCACGCCACGCGCGCGCAGGGCATCGGCCGTCACCGAGCCAACCGCCGCATAACGCAGCTGACCGTCTTGGGGCAGCGGCGTGCGCCAGCGCGCAAAGTACTCGACTGCCTGAGCTGAAGTGAACACGATATACGAGTAGTGATCAATCTGAGTGAGGGCTCCGCGGATAACGCTGTCATCAGCAACGGGAACCGAGGCGATGGTCGCGAAGATAAACGGGAGTCCGCCCGCCTCCGAGATGCGAGCCGCCAGGGCCTCGTTTTTGCCGGCCGCGCGCGTCAGGATGATGCGCTTGCCCGCAAGCGTGCGCTTTGCCGGGTTTCTGGATTGCTTCGTCACTTCGTTCCTCATGACAAAATTACCCCTGGGGTAATTTTGTCAGCTACAGCAGGTCGGCGGCGCCTGCGGCCTGGCGGATCTCGTTCAGTATCGGCAGAGCACCAGCTGCCTTCAGCTCCTCGACCGCGCGCTGACCCAGCTCCTCACCGCTGTCTGGCGCGCCTTCGACCTGGGTGCGCACGATGCGCGCTCCGTCGACCGAGCCTACCAATGCATCAAGCACCATGCGCCGCGCACCGCCGTCGCCATCCGCCACAAAGCGCGCGTAGGCGCCAATCGGCACCTGGCAGCCACCCTCAAGCAGGTTCATCACCACACGCTCGGCGCGCACGCAGGCCAGCGTGTCCGCGTCGCTGACGCGCGCGCACAGCCCGGCCATCAGCTCATCGTCTGCGCGGATCTCGATGCCGACGGCGCCCTGCCCCACGGCAGACACCATCTGCGAAGTCGGGATCTCGGCGGTGATGCGCTGCCCCCAGCCCAGACGCCTGATGCCCGCGGCCGCAAGGATCACCAGATCAACTTCGCCAGACTCAGCCTTGCCCATGCGCGTGTCAAGGTTGCCGCGCACGTCAACGATCTCGACATCCGGGCGCAGCGCGCGCACCTGGGCAATACGTCGCAGCGAGCTTGTGCCCACGCGCCCACCCTCAGGCAGCGTCAGCAGGTCCTCGCCAGCGTGGGCCACCAGCACGTCGCAGGCATCGGCGCGCGCAGGCATCCCGGCAAGCACCAGGCCAGCAGGCAGATCGGTCGGCACATCCTTCATCGAGTGCACAGCCAGGTCGACCCTACCGTCCAGCAGCTCGACTTCGATCTCTTTGGTAAAAAGCCCTTTGCCCCCCACCTTGGCCAGCGGGACGTCGGTGATCTTGTCGCCCGTGGTCTTGATCTTGCAAATCTCAACCGGCAGGCCGGACGCGGCCTCTAAAAGCCCCTTGACCCAGTTGGCCTGCCACAGCGCCAGCGCCGATCCGCGTGTTCCCAGCACCAGTTTATCTCTCATGATTTATCTCCTAACTCAAGCGGATCAGTCTGCTGAGTCGCGCTGGTCGCGCGCCGCCCCAGCAAGGAACGTATCAGCCGAAACCCGGTGTCCTGCCCAGCCGCGCCGTCACCGGAGCCGCCCGCGCCGCCGTCGCCCGCAGCCCCCTCGCGATCAAGGCCAAACAGATAGCGAGTGGTCTCAAGCACCGCCACGCCGCGCCTGCCACCGCCTGCCTTACGCAGCTGGCTGGTCGGCTCATGCAGCATCTTGTTCGTGATGGATTCGGTGAGTTTCTCGATGACTTTGCGGTCGGCGTCGCTCACATCGCCCAGCCGCTTGTAAGCGCGCTTGAGCTCCTCGGTGCGGATCTCTTCAGCCCGGGCGCGCATCTCGGTGATGGTAGGGACGACCTCCATGGACTCAAGCCAGGTCTCGAAGTTCTCCATTTCTTCTGCCACGATGGCTTCTGCCGCCGTCGCCTCGCGCTTGCGTTGTTCCAGATTTGCGTCAACGATGCCGTTGAGCGCATCGACGTCATAGGCATAGACCTGCCGGAACTCCGCACAGGCCGGATCGATGTCGCGCGGCACGGCGATGTCGATCAAAAACAAGGGGTCGCGGCGGCGCTTCGCGTAGGGCTCAAGGGCGGCGCCCGTCAGCACATAGCCCTCAGCCGCAGTCGCGCTTACGACGATGTCAACATCACGCAGGTGCTCGTAGCGCTCCTCAAAGGGGATCGCGGCGCCAACCTCAAACTGGGCCGCCAGCGCCTCGGCGCGCGCCATCGTGCGGTTGGCAACCAGCAGACGGGCCACGCCGTTTGCCGCCAGGTGCGTCGCGGTCAGCTCGCTCATCTTGCCGGCGCCCAGCACCAGCACGCTGCGGCCCTCAAGGGTCTCGAAGACCTGCTTGGCCAGCTCGACAGCCGCATAGCTGATAGAGACCGGGGCAGAGCCAATGGCGGTCTCGGTGCGCACGCGCTTGCCCGCCGTAAACGAGTGGCGAAACATCTCGTTGAAAATCCGGCTGGTCGTGCCGGCCTCAAAGGCCGCGTCGTAGGCGTCCTTGAGCTGGCCGAGGATCTGCGCCTCACCCAGCACCATCGAGTCCAGCGAGGCAGCCACCCGGAACAGGTGACGCACGACCTCCTCGCCTGTCTTCGCATACAGATACGGTTGCAGCGCGTCGGCAGCCAGCCCGTGATAGTCCGCCATAAACGCGCCCAGGATCGCCGGGCCATCGGCTTCATCGGTCGTGACCGCGTAGAACTCGGTACGATTACAGGTGCTGACAATGAGAGATTCGAGGACGCCGTCACGCGCCGCAAGACCCGCCAGAGCGTCCGGCAGGACGTCTGCGGGAAACGTTACCTTTTCACGAATATCGACCGGGGCCGTCTTGTGACTTAAGCCTACCAGTGCCAGATGCATGACGAGTTATATTCCTCCAGAGCGAAGCTCATGCGAGCTTTAAAAAACAAAATGCGAGCCTGTATGATTATAGCAGATGAGAGAAAAACGGGCGGCCCGCCCAGAGCGGCTTACGCGGAAAAAGAGCGTGCGCGCAGGAGTTTTTGGACGGCTAAGCCATACGTCTCCAGCTCCCGGAGCTCACGGTAGCTGATATCGGGCGTCGCGATGACCTCATGAGGCGCCTCATGATCAAACTGGAGGCTCAGCTCATCTGCCCGCTGCCAGAGGTCGGTGCCCGGCAACACCCGCAGGGTCGAGACCTGCAGGATGTCGGCGTCGCTGTGCGCGACAAAGTCCAGCGAGGCCCGCACATCTGCGGGGCGGTCGCCCGGCAGCCCGATGATGAGGTCGGCCTCGACAGTAATGCCCTGATCGTGGCAGGCCTGCAGGCCCTGGGCCCAGCGCTCCGGATTAAAGCTGCGATGCGCCAGTTCCAGCGCGCGGGGATTGGTGGTCTGCGGCCCGCTTTCGACGCTGGCCACGCCGCAGCGCGCGAGCAGTTCGGCCTGGCGCGCGTCGATATGCTCCAGATCGACCTCGATCGTGTGCAGGCGCAGGCCGCGCTTCGCGTAGGGCTCAAAGATTGCGGCCAGGCGCTCAAGGCGCTCGGTAGAGAGGTTAAAGACCGCGTCGATGACCGAAAACGAAGTCATGCCGGGCGTGGTGGCCACGCGCTTGACTTCTGCCGCAATGCGCTCGTAAGAAAACGAGCGGATACGCTTAAGCCCCTTGCCCTCAAAACAGTAGCTGCAACCGTGCGGGCAGCCGCGATAGGTCTCCAGATAGGCGCTGCCGTCAGTTGCGGGCGGATGCTGGTCGGTGTAGGCCTGCGGCAGCGTGTCGAGCGGCTCGATGGGAGGCGCTGGCGTAGCGGGCACAGGCGCGCCGGCGTGGTCGCGCGCAGCCAGACCGGGGATGGTCGTCGGGTCGCCGCCACGCGCCCAGGAATAGATAAGTTCGGGCAGAACCCGCTCGCCTTCCGCCAGCGCGACCGCGTCAAGCCACTGGTAGCGCGCCAGCCAGGCTTCTGCCTGCGGGCCGGCTTCCGGGCCGCCGAAGACGATCTGCGCTGTGGGCAGCACCTGGCGGGCCAGGCGCGCCGCGGTTGTGAGTTCCGCGCTGTTCCAGCAGTAGACAGAAAAACAGATGAAGTCCGGCGCAGGCGCCAGGTTGGCGAGGCGCCAGACCAGCCACCAGGGGTCATAGCCGCTGGGAACGCTCAGCGTGGCGAGGCGCAGGTCCGGCAGGCGTGGGTCGGCCTTGAGGCTTTCGCGCAGGAGCGCCGTCGCGTAGTTCGTGTAGCCGGGGCAGTCGAGGCTGACGAGCACGACCGTGGTGCTGTCATGCAGAAACTTGCCTGTCGCCGCGCTCATGAGGGGCGCCCCGTCGGCGAGTCAGGAACACAGGGGGACGGGTGCGCTGTGAGACAGGGGTCTGTGAGACAGGGGGACGGTTCTTCTGTCTCATGCCTCAACGTTCTAGCAAGTAACGCCTTCGATGAGACAGAAGAACCGTCCCCCTGTCTCACAGCGCACCCGTCCCCCTGACACACCGCAAGCTGGTAGGGCGCTGCGCCAGCTGGCAGCTCGTCGCAACCGTCCCCGAACAACCAGATGCCCGCGGGGATCAGGATCTCTGCGGCGGCTGCCAGTTGCGTCGCATCGGGAGCAGCGCCTGGCTGGGCCTCGATACGCAGGGCATCAAGGCCGTCACGCGCTGCTGCCTGAGCGATGGCGGGCAGCGCAGCCCCCCGGCCCCCGTGGCGACAGAGCGCGGCAACGCCGCAAACCATCAGGTGCGCTTCGGGGTAAGCGGCGGCCACGCGGCGCAGCGCAGAGGCGCCCGCCTGGCGCGCTGCTGCCAGACCCGGCTGACCGGTCAGGGCATCGTCAGCGTCATCGTCGCCTGCATGATAGAAGATCTCGAAGACGCGCGCGCCAGCCAGCACCGCTCCCTCCGCGTTGCCGCCACGGCTGAGCGCTCCGCCGTCAGTCTGCAAGAGCAGGCGGCGTGCGCCCGCGCGCTCAGTTGCCGCAGCGATCAGGCGCGGGAGCTCCGGATGATCAAAGGGTTCAAAGCCCCCAAAAGCCACGTCGTGCGCCGCAGCAGGCAGGGCGTTGATGTCTGCCAGAATATCTTCGGACGGGCGCGGGGCAGGCGGCGTTTGCCCGGCAGCGTCTGCGGCGCCACGCGCGCAGGACGCGCAGGGGGCGATTCCCCCGTGGCCCAGAGGTATCAGTTGAAAGGTGAAGGGAGAGGTAGTCATGGTCATGATGGCTCGTTGCTTGTTACTGCGGGCAGCAGGTGCGACATCAGGAACTGCTGCTCAGCACTGCTCGGACTTGACGACCTCGACCAGGCGGTCCACGGCGGCGCGCGCCTGGTCCTCCTCGGCAGCCTCGACCATGACCCGCACCAGCGGCTCGGTCCCGGAGGCGCGCAGCAGCACCCGGCCCCGCTCGCCCAGCTCGGCTTCGATCACTGCGACCTCTGCCTTGACCGCCGCGTTATCCGCGACCGCGGTTTTATCGGCGACCGGGACATTGACCATCACCTGCGGATAGCGCTGCATGACCGCGCCGACCAGCTCAGAGAGCGGACGAGGCTCATGCTCGCGCCCCTGCTCGTGCGCGACGATCTGGGCCAGCATCAAAGCCGACAGCAGTCCGTCGCCGGTCGTATTGTGTTCAAGAAAGATGATGTGCCCGCTCTGCTCGCCCCCCAGAATGAACCCCTCGGCCAGCATGCATTCCAGCACGTAGCGGTCGCCGACCTGCGCCTGGCGGACCTCAATACCCTCGGCCTCCATCGCGCGCACAAAGCCCAGGTTGCTCATGACCGTGGCAACCACGGTGTCGCCCTTAAGCTCTCCGCGCGCCTTAAGATCACGCGCCACCAGCGCCATGATCTGGTCGCCGTCAATCTCTGCGCCGGTCTCGTCTACGGCCAGCAGACGGTCGGCGTCGCCGTCGTGGGCAAGGCCCAGATCAAAGTCGCCGCTGCAAACCAGCTCGATCAGCGGCTCAAGATGGGTCGATCCACACTTGACATTGATGTCATCGCCCGAGTAGTCCGTGTTAAGCGCCACCACCGCAGCCCCCAGGCGCTCGAAGGCCGCCGGCGTCGTCTGCCCGGAAGCCCCGTGGCCGCAGTCGATAGCAATGCGCAGGCCCGCAAAGGGACGGTCTGCGCCGGTCGCGCCAGCCCCGGTTTTTGCCAGCACCTGCTCTATATCATGGGCCAGATAGCGCTCGACGGCATCGGCAATATCATGCTCGCGCCCCACGCCCGTGCCCGTTGGACGCCCCTGTAGGGGAGGATCGCTCGCCAGCGCCTCCTCGATGCGCTCTTCAAGCTCATCAGGCAGTTTAAAGCCCTCGCGCGAGAAGACCTTGAGCCCGTTATATTCGGGAGGATTGTGGCTGGCGGTGATCATGACCCCGCCGTTAGCCTTAAGGTCCGGGATAAGAAACGCCACCGCAGGCGTCGGTACCACACCGGCAAGCAGCGCGTCGCCGCCCGCCGCGGTAATGCCCGCCACCAGGGCCGCCTGGAGCATAGTGCCGCTGCGCCGCGTATCGCGCCCGATGACAAAGCGCGGGTGGGCCTGCCCGTCAGCGAGAAAACGCCCGATCGTAAAGCCCAGCTTATAGGCCAGCTCAGGACTCAAGTCAGCGTTAGCCACCCCACGAATACCGTCAGTTCCAAAAAGCTTACGTCCCATGAGAACCTCCAAGTTCAGGAAAACCCAACAAGTTGTTTTCTAATAGAGAGCAAGCCCCGCCCAAGCCGCCCAACACTCGCCCCTACCAGACGAGCAACTCACACCCAAAACACCCAGCGCCTGACTCGCGCCCAAAACACCCGGCAATCACTCCTGCCTGACCGCCCAATACCCACTCACACCCAAAGCACCCAGCGCCCGCTCCCACCTGACGAGCGGATTTCTTCGTGTAAGCCTTGAAGAGCGAACCGCATTGGGCCTGCGCCCATGCGGTTCACTCTGAATGGCTTAGACGGAGAAAGACGCCGTCAGCGTTTGCTGAACTGAGGGCGCTTGCGAGCCTTCTTCAGCCCGTACTTCTTGCGCTCAACCATACGGGGGTCGCGCGAGAGCATGCCGGCGCGCTTCAGGTCGCCACGGAGCTCTTCGTCGCTTGCAAGCAATGCGCGCGCGATGCCCAGGCGCAAGGCGCCTGCCTGGCCAGACAGGCCACCGCCCGTCAAGAGCGCTATCACATCAAACTTGCCCACGCCGTCGATCGCACGCAGGGGTGCTTCAACAAAGGTCTTGAGAGCATCACGACCAAAGTAATCCTCAGCATACTGCCCGTTGCAGTAGATCTTGCCCGTGCCCGCAAACACGCGCACGCGCGCAATGGCGTTCTTGCGACGGCCGGTACCCTGATAGGCCACAGCCGGCTTAGGCAAAACGGGCTTTTCTTTTGCGGGCTTTTCAGCAACGGCAGCGGGTTTTTCTTCCGCGGGCGTTTTTGCAGCAGGTTTTTCCTCCGCGGGTTTTTCCTCTGTCGGCTTCTTTGCAGCAGGCTTTTTCGGAGCAGCCTTCTCTTCCGCGGGCTTTTTCGCGGCAGGCTTTTTTGCCGCTGCCTTCTTCGCGGGCGCCTTCTTGGCGTCTTCAGCGGGAGCCGCAGCCTCGACTTCTTCGGCCTTCACGGTTTTGTTCTCTTCAGCCATCGTTTATGCCTCCAAAGTGATCGGGCGCGGATTCTGCGCCTCGTGCAGATGATCGGGTCCAGCATAGACATGGAGCTTCTTGCCCATCTGACGTCCCAGCGTGCCCTTGGGCAGCATGCCGCGCACTGCTTTTTCGATCACGCGCTCGGGGTGCTTTTCCATCATGGTCTTATAGCTGGTCTCTTTCAGGCCGCCAGGATATCCACTGTAGGAAAAATAAGCCTTTTGCTCAGCTTTATTACCCGTCAGGCGGATCTTTTCTGCGTTGACGATGACCACAAAGTCACCCGTGTCAACATTGGGCGTGTAGGTTGGCTTGGTCTTGCCGCGCAGAATCATCGCAACCTGGGTCGCCAGGCGGCCAAGTACCAGATCGGTCGCGTCAATGAGCAACCACTCGCGATCGACCTCGCCGGGTTTTGCATAGTAAGTTTTCACGTACTCCTCCATAGGATCGGGGTGTTACTTATCACGGGGCTGTGTGAAAGTGAACCTTTCCATTCTACCGGGAGCCTCCCCGCCTTGCAACAAAACCTCACAAGTGCCGCCCTACCGTGCTGACAAAATTACCCTAGGGGTATTTTTGTCAGCTCCCTTTTGTCTTTGCGAGGAGCGCGTAGCGCGACGCGGCAATCCAGATAGTAAGCTGTCGCTAACTGCCTGGATTGCTTCGCTTCGCTCATGGCGGACAATAGTGGGTTAAGCACTGTGTTGGTGACAAAAGGGGCCTGGCCCCTTTTGTCACTCAGCCTCGTCATCCTGCGCGAAGTCGCAGGATCCAGTCATCTGGCTCTCACTTCTTGACCTTGATCTTCTTGCCGGTGGCGTTGTAGGCGCTTACGTTTGCTGTGCTGGTCTTGTAGGCGCGCACCGTGTAGGAGTAAGTCTTGCCTTTGACCGCTTTTTTGTCGGTGTAGAAGACCGTACTTCCTGACTTGATGGTTGCAATCGTGGACCAACCGCCAGTTGTCTTGCGTAAAACGATGTATCCGGTGGCTCCGGTCACTTTGCCCCACTTAAAGACGGGGCCTGACTTTGAGTTAGCCAAGCTTACCAGCTTTGGTGTTGCTACATAGACAACCTTTTTGCCGGTAGCGTTACACGCGCTTTTGTTTGCGGTAGTTGTCTTGTAAGCATAGGCCGTATAGGTATAGGTAGTACCAGACTTTGCAGTGGTATCTATCCAGGAGACCGTAGCGGCAGAGGTGATCGTCTTTACTAATGCAAAGGTACCGGTGCCGGTCTTGCGGTAGATGAGGTAGCCGGTGGCCCCTGATACTTTACCCCAAGTGAATTTAACGCCAGTAGTAACATTTACGGCAGAGGTCAGCTTGGGGGTTGCTACATAGGTAATGGTCTTGCCGGTAGTGTTATAGCTACCTGCAAGAGAGTTTGTTCCTCCGTAGGCTTGTACGCTATAAGAATAAGTAGTACCAGATACCGCAGTCGTGTCAGTATAAGAGACTGTAGCTGCGGCGGCAATTGTCTTGATATTGACCCAGGCGCCTGTTCCGGTCTTGCGCAGAACATAGTAGCCAGTGGCTCCTGCTGCCTTGTTCCACTTCAGCAGCGGGCCGGTAGCAGAGTTGGCCAGGCTGGCCAGAGCAGGCGTAGCCGGAACGATCGTAAAGTTGACCGTCACAACATTCATCAGGTCATTTACGGCACTCACGGTAACAGAACCCGTACCGACCGCCGTGTTGGTCCCATAAGAAACGGTATAGTCTTTTCCGGCTACCAGAGTCACGCCACCGCTGACCACCGTTACAGCAGGCTTAATGGCAGCCCCGGTAAAGACATATGAAGTTGCCGGTAGCTTGATCATTGAAGCGGTAATATCTGGAGCCCACAAAGCCCAGAACGTACGGTCGCCTATGCTGGTATCACTGAGGATGACAACAGCATCCCCCTGACAGGCCTCGTTATCATACCAACCCCTGAACAGATAGCCCTCCCTGACAGGAGTTGGCAATAACGTAGGCGTACCGCTCACGTAGGTCAGCGCAGAAAACGGTGGCAGAAGGCCTCCGTTAAGGTTGTAGTTGATGTCATACATATTGACAGAAGGATCCCCGCCCGTAGAGCCGCCGTCAACCCAAAGCGCATAAAGCGTCAGATCACCCGATACAACAGTGGTCTTCGTATTAATTACAGCCCCACCGGCACTAAGCGACCACCCAGCAAAAGCTTTGCCCGCCTCTGTCGGCACGGGCAATAGCTGAGTGTTAAGGGCATCACCCTTGGCATACGTCAGCGTGCCAATGGTCTGATCCCCATTCTTGAACGTGACCTGCGCCGTGGTCGGGCTGACCTTGACCTGCGC
>Ga0123357_10012439_pt1 | contig 10982 bp, 10 predicted proteins | sample TergutEmb28metaG_FD_89873 | JGI IMG/M metagenome (GOLD analysis project Ga0123357, IMG submission 89873) | Embiratermes neotenicus P4 segment gut microbial communities from Petit-Saut dam, French Guiana - Emb289 P4 | ecosystem: Host-associated > Arthropoda: Insects > Digestive system > Gut ... | reverse complement strand
GTTTTTTCACGGGACATTTAAATTTACGTACTATACCAGAAACGCTTTAGAGCGTTTAGAGGGGGAGGGGACTTTTAAATCCCGAGCGCTTTGGAGCGTTAGGGAGGGGAAAGGGTTAATATCTTTATGTTATACAGTCAAGAGAAGTTTGGGCCTATGAATAATATAAAAAATACTGACACTTTACTATGCAAAAAGGCATTTTTAACTTTGTACAATACAATTATAATAAACATAATGCATGAAACTTAAAATATGTGAAAGATATAAAGAAATACAGGCTATATAATTTCCATTTGATTCCAGAAGCAGTAAATACAATAACACACAAAACCAAAATACATACACATGTACACACACTCATTTAAAAAATTTATACACAAAAAGCAAAACAGAACAGAGAAAGCTGGATGAAAACCGTCATGTAAAAGACTTTGAATTTTTTAATTAGCCCTTTCAATACAAAAGTGAGGTGCCAGCAGATAGGTCTGGTGGATCCCAGTCATTCAGCCTATAACCAATGAGGTATCTTCATTGCTATTCTAGGTACAGAGTGATTATAGAAGATCGTTTACACATGTCTATACTAATGCAAGTAATATGATGAAAAGAATATTGAGTTCTCATTGTAACTTGAACATTCTGAAAATAAGAAATGCCAGTCACAATCAACACACCAAAATAACCAATCATTTTAATCCACATATTCTGTAATACATGACTGCCAACATATTCACAAACTGGAATTCAGTTCACGAACCCGGGGATCAAATCTGCAGGTCTACATCTGATATACATTCGTTCCTGTATGAAATTTCTTAAAGCTGAAATACATAGCTCTTCACATACAAAAGCCTCATTATAAATCTCCCATATGGTCAGTTGATAAAATCACAACACCTGACTGGTCATCTTGTACACTTCTACAGGCTACACATGAATGCTTGCTGGATGGAATTTGTATTCTGGCTGTTACTACCATGACCCCTCGCCTTTACTCAGACAGCATTCCATATAACTGACTGCAATGAGAATGAGCTGTTAGGTGAGTCCAATTACAACTGTACCTGAATTATCACTTCTGGAACCATCACTGAACACACGTAACTTTCTGCACCCGTGTTATTGTTTTCCTGCTAAGACTACAACAGCACAAACAAAAAACTTCTAATGTTGTCCTTTATGAGCAAAAACTAACACTGATACATGCAACTGTGGCTTGTTTTTCACAGGCTCACTCATAAACACTAACTCCATGGGGCAAAGAATTTTTCTTGAAAATGGCAGCAGGCAAGCAAATAGTACAGACATTCCCCAACATTTTGTGGAACAAGTTCACAACAGCCCAGCACTGGTCTTTATCCAGAGCCAGATTAAAAAAGTCCATATTTTCACACCAGATTTCTTTATGACCCACTTTGATAGTATCCTGCCATCTATGCCAGTGATCTCTTTCCTTCAGGTTTTGTATACATTTCTCATGTCTACCATGCATGCTACAAACACCAGCCATCATATTAAACTAATAACATTTTGACACAAATATCATTATGCAATTACCCCCAACTTTCTGTCACTTCCCTTTCTTACTTGTAAACATGCTCTTCACCACCCTCTCCTCCAATACCCTCAGCCTGTTTTTATCTTATGGTGAATGATTAAGATTCACATATAAAAGAAAATAACATAACACAACACAACAGAAAGGAATTTGTATAAAAGTGTTTAAAAAAAGCAACAAATGCACTTGGACATATGAATGTAATTTTATTACACAGTAATCGCCATCACGTTCTGGCCACTCATGTAGCCATCCTCAGTGTGATGAAACAAGAATACAAATACAATTATAATGTGTCAAAATCACTAGGCATTTAAAAAAGATACAATTTGTACTTGTACTCTTTTTCTTACCACCCTGAGGATGGCAAGATGAGTGGTCAAAACATTCCGGTGATTATTATGCAATAAAATTACATCCACACATCCATGTACATTTGTTGGTCTTTTTTAAAAACTGTATACATCTGATTAATGGATGTAGCACGAAACAAATAGAACAGAACGGAATTTATTTACATCCCATATGCCCTGCACACTACAAGGATGCAGAACATGTCACAGCACATGTATAATACAATACACACATGAAATACATTGTACATCTGTTCATAGTCACGTTGTATGAAAACCTTGTATGGACCAAAAATGCTGCAACATGTTAACTAACCGCAAGTAGCAGAGGCCTTCTTAAGAAGCTTTCACCTCCTCACTAGCCTATAAAGTCCCAGCATATTATAGAACCCAAACGTTCATTACCACGTTCACAACAGCCTGCCACCGTACCTATGTTCAGGCAGATTAACCCAGTCCATGTAAAGCATGTGTCACAAATCACAGAGTAACAGGCACACTACTTACAAGCATTCAGTCAAAAAAAAAATAATTCTACATGGCAGAAGGGGTGACCTACAACATAACTTTTCAATGTCGGTTTCAATACTTTTTACGATGGATCAAGATTTTAATGTTAAATTGAATAGCACAGTATGATTTGGTTCCTGCATAGTACACACCTTTCTCATAATTAGTGAGGTTATCATTTGTCACATGGAGATCACGTTTAAGTGTTGTATTTATACTGTGTATTTCTGAACTTGTCTGAAAATTTTCCACAATGCTTACAACGAAAGACAGTAACAAGCAATGGCATTCATCGGCAAGGGAGCACATATTAAATTTCTAACACAATTTCCTACAAGAAACTCTTTTTCTTTATACCCACTATCTATCTAACAATTTTCTTTTGGATGGTGAATGCCCTTTCACCCCATGTTAAATTTCCCAAAAATATAACTATATAACACGAAGGAATGGAAAGAGCAAACGTAAATTAAAGTACCTGTTGTCAACAGCAATGTGAATGCCCTCATGGCAAAGCAGGTTGAAATAAATTTGATGATAATACACGCAATGTGTTTTTACAGCTTATGTTCCTATCAATTTGGAGGCCAAGAAATTTAGCAATAGCTGCTTCAAACATTTTATCATTATAACTTACACTGAAATTAAACATGTTTCATTCTTAGCATCAAATTTCATGCAGTTTGTTTTGTCAAAATTTAATACAATTTATTTGCTATACACCACTTGTTCAACTTGACAAATGCACCATTAATGCACTTTTGAAAGTGGTAATTTTGGGGTCAATATAATTATACTACTATCATCAGCAGACAGCACAGTTTAAACTTCAAACTGACAGGGGGAGACTGTACATGGAGATGAGAAAAAGTAGGCAACCAAATACTTCACATTTTACCAATGTCCTAAATTCTGTAGGTGTTACAGTTTGAATCTGGTGATACATTATCTACTTTTTGTTTTCCATCATCAAGGTATGACTCAAGGGAGCAGAAGAGTGTAGATGGTATATGGACTACCTACAATTTGGACAATAATGGATGAAAATCCCAGGTGAAGGAAGAGATTTTCCCTTCTCCCAAACCAGTCTGACTGGCTCCAGGGACTATCCACCCTCCTATTCAATGGGTACTGTGGTTCTTTCTCAGGGATAAAGCAGTTGGGACGTGAAGTTGATCACTCACCTAAATCTAGAGCTGAGGCTAAGAAAGGGAGGTGCTATACTTTTACTAAATTTAAATGTTCTTCTGTGACGTTAATGTTGGAGTGTACAAAACCAAATACCCTTCTGTACACACTATGCATACTAAATGATGTGTACAATTATAATTACTCTACAGATTTCAATCCGCGTGTTTTGAGACAGGGACATCAAGACACAAGATACTGCACTGAATGGCAAGAGTCAATCCTCAAATCAAAACTAGTTGTGATTCTTTGTGAATATACAGTTATATCACTGCGAACTCCACAGTTTCAAAGGATTTATTATATAACCTTGTTCTGCAATCCAGGGACAATGCATGAACACATGTTTAGTTTATTCATCTTGGACCTTCCAAATATTTTTGCCAGCAAATTTGAAGAGCAATGGCACCTAAAGCAGCTCCTTGTTATAGAAATGCGAAATGAATCAGACAAATACTTACATTACAATAATACTGTGCAAAATGCCACACTGTCAGAGCCTAATATGCCACCTGAATGCAATCCCCGTTACCTACTATTCCAAAGAAAATGTCCTGGAATATCAGCAACCATTAAACTTCAATCTGACATGCCTTAAAAATGTTAAACAAGTGATAAAAAAAAGTAAAAACCAGGTTTTCCTAAGTATTTACCAGTTTGCTTGTTGGGACGGGTAGCTGCACCTGTAGATGGTACAGAATGTGTACGTTTCGCAATCTGACCACCCCCACGAGGTGATGAACCCCCACTTCCCATTTGTTCCCCCCCTCGAGCTGCCAGGGCATCATAGTGTGCACCAGTACAGTTGGCATCAAAGAACTTTTTGAACCATTGTAGAAACTCAAAGTTATCTTGAAACCGCCCTTTTACTAGTTTATCTACTGGAACAATCTGAAAAAACCAATGTATGTGCAAAATAAAAATATAATAGAACAGTGCATGTATAAACCAAATATAACTGCAAAGAGGAAAAAAAACTGCTGTACTATGGCATCTGGTCCTGAAAAATGCAGACATGCAAAAATGGTGCAAACAAAAATAAGCAGCTTTCACAATACCTGAACAGAAACCATGGACAAAAGATATCTGATACAGTACACAATGGCTCATTGTAATGGCTACAAACATTACCAATGCAGCAGCTTGCAGTATGTCAACTGCCAGATGTATAGTAAGATACACAAAAAGGAAATGCATTCTACTGCATGCATATGACCATATACTTGAAAAATCTGTCTATAAAAACTTTGTACTCACCGTAACTTTACAGGTACCATCTAAAGATTATCATATATATTTCATAACAATGAAACACACACGGAGACAGTAATATAAATTATTTTATGATTTACATAACAACATTCAGGGTTTGTATTTCTCAAGTCTACAAATAATATGGTTAATTCCCATAAAATATTGCTTCATGTTTCTTGAGAAAACAAACTTTGGGCATGACTCATCAAGTCTACTTTTCTATTGCAAATGTCCAGCCGTACAAACAAATGCTAAACGCAGAGTTCATGCAGCTGACATTGTTCCAATCTTTACAAAAAAGAATGGCCTGAACAAAAGCTGCACTTTTTCATATTTATTACAGTACATAATTTCAGGATTCAAGATAGTGACCCTAGTGTCACTCCTGCCACACAAATATGTGTGTCTCACACTTTACTGATGGGGAATTCAGAAATATGAGACCAGCATGACCTCACATCCACCACAAAGTTTAGTGGAACCCCACAAACTGATTCAAAGTAGCAGCAGGTGTACATACACAAACACATAAAACGCTCATCTCATAATCCTTCTTTCTATGCTAAATAATGGTAAGCAAGACAAAAAAATCGCATTTACAAGGAGTATAAAAGGCATTGCCCTCTGATTAGTATTTGTTCAGTGCTCACAATCCTCAAAGATTTTTGTCAGTGTGCTGCTGTACTGTGTTTCAGGTAATATGCAAAACTCTTCTTTGTTACACGATGGTCTTCAAAACCCTCCAAGAGTTTATACTGAATAATACCAATTTTTACTGACCAATTGGCCACATTTATGCAATCTTCCTCCACCTGTGCTGCAGTGCACTTCCTTTCTGTGTAAACTACAAGTGGCAGCTAACAGATTACAAGCATTAGTACTAGTAAGACTGTTGTTAGCCTTTTCAATGCACTGTGTTATGTGCTAGAGTAACCAGTCAATATCTCCATGAGGAAGAACTCCCTTATGTAAAGCAACATCAAATGATATCAATGCAGTATTTGTTGAACATACTGAATGATAGCAGGCAAATACTGAACAAGAACAAGTATGTCCTAAAAATCTGCGATCAGGCCAACATAACAAAGGGAATGATCCCCAGGGATGCTCCGAGTATCTCACAGCAATGTGAGTGAAGATTCAAGTTTTCTGGAATGTTACACCAAGTTCGATGGTAAAGAGTTACCAACATTCTGAAGGACCGCAACAGTGCTATTCCCCCTTGCAACATCAGTAACTATTTATCCATTCACATGGCTTATCATCATGGAAGGCTTTTATTATCAATTTATTATGGCTGTTGATAAGATAGATGTTACAACACAAATGTCATATTCTTTGATGACAAATGAAGCTAGCTGTTCCAAAACACAGAGAACAGCACATCACAGGAACATTTTGCTTCTGAAGTATGTGAACAAAGAGCCAGAGTCACAACTCATGTCCGAAACACTTAGACAAGAACTTGAAATTATATGCATCATTCAGCCACATCCCACACAGCTAGAATTTGTATGGTAGAGGTGCAAAACTTGTTTCCCAGATGTTCTAATTCTTGATTCAGAGCCACTAAGTGCCCTGCCTGTCTCCAGTTTGCTTGCCCCAACTGCTTGTTTGTAGGGCATGCTCAGAAGCCACTTACGACACGCACTCTGTCACTACCCAGAATATGAACATGAGAACCCAGGAAGGCAGCTGTTATGTTATAATCGATGCCATGGAGAATACAGCTGTGTAATGTCTCATGCACAGCACTGCATGTTGATTGGTCACTTTAAGGACACTGTTTACAAAAATTCAAGTACTGCACATATTTCTGAAATTTGAGTGTCTCATATAAATAAAAAGTGTTTTTTTTTTCTTTTTACTTTTACTTTCTGAGTCATTAGAAACAAAATGGGTCCACAATTTCTGCCATAAATGTGTAAGAATGGTAATAAATACTTTGAATTGACTTTTCCTTGTACCTACGGATGGCTGGCCAAGGTGCTACACATTTAAGTGTAGCTGACTAGCAGTTATCAATTAAAATACATGGAAAATTTAACAATATTCTCAAGGAAGTTCTGGTGGTTTTGATAAAACCACATGCAGAATCACAAGGAAAATGCACATACAAGGAAATTAAAATCCAAGTTTCACTGTAAAGAAAGATTGTCATTAGGCTAGATTTGAGAGCACTGAAATGTACACTAAAATTGATCAAATTAAGATATGCTGGTATGACCACAGATTCATTCTAGGGCATCAAAAATGAAGATCATGAATAAATGAAAACTGATGAGATCAACAACAAAGTGGACAGACCATGAAACAGAGTAGCAGGTGTGCTTATGAGAGGCAAGAAAACCAGAAGATCCTCTAAGGTAATTCATTCCAATGGAAATGTGGATGACTATGATGATGATGATGAATATGGTGGTGGTGGTGGTGACGGGGGGCGGCAGCAGCAACAATGACGGTGCTTATGGTTATGATGGATACAGCTACTATTTGCTTTGTGATCTCAATCTGTCAAAAAGTTCTTCCAGCATGACAGAATTTGACTGTTTACACGTGTCACACAAGTAAGGTAATGACTATGCAAGGACATTCACATGGATGACCAGGTGGGATGATGTTACCAGGCTGCCTCACGACAGCAGGACGTGATGGGGGTTGGGGCTTTGTTGTGGGCCGATTTGAAGCAGAAACCACCACTGGAAGCTGATGAAGACTCCCACTTCTGCTACCACTGCCCAGCGGCTGGCACCCACGAGCTTCATAGCCATCATAATCTCTACCATCATAATTGGCATCAAAAAACTTCTTGAACCACTGAAGGAATTCAAAATTGTCCTGAAACCGGCCTTTAATCAATTTATCTACGGGGATAACCTGCAATGGAGAATTTTAACATTACTGTAAATGTCACATATTTTAAAAAATGAGACCCCACTTTCCGATGGTAATGATTTTACGATTTATAAAATGTCAGCAAATACAGTTCACTGTTTTATCTACCAGGTTTCTGTACATACTGGGCTCTCAGCCATCAAACATCCTCTTTCAACAATATGGAAGAGCATAAATATTATCATTAAGGTCACAACTCTTGATAGCAAGGTTACTTGAGGGAAGTTAATGATGAATTACGAGCAGACAGTGGCTAAAATCTAGACAGAAATATGTGTGATGATAGCAGTAGTAAACCAGCAACTTAGTAGAGACATGGGAACTGTACAAACACTGAAGAAGGAGTAAAACATTTGCCAGAAACCCATGGACTAAACAGCGCCAATAAACAATACATGTGATTCAGTAAGAGGAATAACAGCTGATGATGTATGTAGTACTGCACGTTCCTTGTGCATTTCATTACACTCAAGACTTTAAATTCTTCATATCTGAGGATCCGTTTCGGAGCTATTATTTACCTTTCAACACTACTACCTTACAAAGAGAAAATAAGCAAGAGGACGGATGAACTGCAAATATATATATTAATAAAAAATATATAAGTAACATTAATAACGAATTCAGACGTAGCCTACAACTTAACATCAAATCTTTAGTAGGTTCCAAAGGCCTTTCTTATAACCAGCTGTAGGTACAGTCAACATAAACAGTATATACATGCACTAAGGACTATAAAACTTACAATTACACTGCAGTTTTGAATTCTCTGTTTCATTTTTTTGTTGACCTCACATTTTCCATATCATGTCTAGGACAGTCATTTTTTTAAGAACCACAGCAATGATATCTGAAAACTGCTGCAGATTTATATCAGCCTTTCTTGTGGAGCAAACTTTGACAGTCTCTGGTTATCAAGTGCATTAAATTTTGTTAAATGGATACTGTACTGATAAGGCATGAAATAATCCTTAAATTAGGCATAATGTACAAGGTAATACCTTTCACTCATGACGTATCTGGGTTTCTTCTCCACTTGCTTACAACACATGAACTAAACTGGAAGCCCTTACTAGCACACATTCATCACAATATGCATAACCCTAAACATGGTAATATACACATAAAAATGTGTCAAAACTGCCTCCAGTGATCAGCAACCGGTTACAGAGAATGTTCCAGAAAACAAACAGAACAATACACAGTTTAACATACATGATGAACAACAGAGTAACACTTACCTTATCCACACCCATTTTCTTGAATGCTGCCTGGAGGATCTTGAAGTTCTGAATATACTCGTGTTCCAGATTAGTTTTGAACTTAATCCTCTTCATGACCACACTACCTGTAACAGAAATGTGAAACTATCATAATGTAACATGTGCAGCAACATTCATTACCTTCGCTCCCCCTTTCCCTTTCTTCCTGTTTGAGGTAATCTTTTGCTTGTCATAATGTCCAATATTCCAGCTGCAAGCAGACCCACCACATACTGACACCTGTCAAGAAACAACTTGAGATTTTCACATCAGTTACAAAAATCCTTTACCTGTTAGGCCGAGCTACAGAAGTATTCTTTATCCTGCAGTGTTTGAGAACCAAAGAATCACTACATCACCACATGGGATAGGTACACATCTATGCAACGCATGGACATTGCATGAGAAGCTACTGCAAATTATTGAAGCATAACCAGTAATTGTGTGCTTAAATGCAGTAACAACCTAACAAAACACTGTAAGGGAGTGGGGGGTGACAGAAAGTGGGAGACACTAATGTTTGTATCCCAACAGATGAACCTAACAAGGCTACATCTTTTTTCACTGCAACCCACACAAGCTTTCACTGTTTGATCGTGGCACCAGTTTGCTGTGCCCTTCTTCAGGCATATTCAACACACCTAATTTAATGCAGTCACAAAGTACAGTGGATTTATTAATTACTTTATGTATAACATTCTGTGACAAATGCAAAGTGTAAATTTCTCATAATAATCACCCCTTTTAACACATATTGTGTAGTGGTTTATAAGTCTTGTGATCCCATCTGCAAAGAAATTTTCCAGCTCGTACGTACAGCATCCGAAACTTCGTCAATGGCAAATCTTCATCCAAATGAGGCTTGTTTTAGTGGTCCAAACATATGATAATCCAATGGAGCTTGGTCCAGATTATATGTCGGCATGTGAACTTAAAATTTCAGCTGTCCAACTGGTCCAACAGCAGCTGCCATGAAATCCGGACGCACATTATCATGAAGCACAAGAACCCCTTGGATAGCAAACCTCTGTGCCTGCTAAAAATCATTGGCTGTAGCTGTAATTTCAATATTTCAGATGTTTTACTGCCTTCTGACCCCCACCCCTAAAAATAGATCACAGCTTGCTGTTGTTCTACAATGGTGCAATGCAATTCGAAAGTAATGCCACCATCTTTAAAGACGATCTGTAAACAAACACAACACTAACTAAACCTGACAATGCCTCCTCGAAACAAATCCTAGTATGCCGTTATTGAGAGAACAGCTACATTTCATAGTGCATCAATTGCAGCGCCTCTACAAGCAAAATCACTCTAGTTTTTCATTCACCTTCATAATATTTCACTAGCCGTACTACAGATGTCACTATAACCACACTACTCAAGTCTACTGAAATACCTACCTACTTTTATGAATATCACCTAGTATGCACAACAGATCCAGCATGTTTCTAAAAAAAGACTGTGAAAATTAGCAACAGCAGTTTGTAAAAAGCGTATATCAAGGCCTTATTTTATGACTAAGCCGTGTTCCTAAAAAAGTGGACATGTATAAAAAATGATAATCCCATAGGAAGTAAGGGGTTAGTGTAATTAAGGGGAGAGTGTAGCAAAATGCAGTCAGCCAAAGGGCATTAAACTGAAAATAATTGGGCATAAATTAAAGAAATGGTACAAATTGGAAAAAGGTGTTGAGCAAAAAGGCGTAAAACAAATGGGTGTAAAACAAGGCCTATGTGTACCTGCTTTAAAAATGCAAATATAATAGGCTACCAATTGGATTACCCAATCAACAACAAATACCAATATTGCAGTCATACTGTAGGATACATTTTTTTTTGCAGTGTTCTTGACAGGTCAGGTCTACTACATTACATGAAGACAGACAAACAAAATACCAAAATATTCTAACTGGCAAGATTAGAAAACTTACACACAAGCTCTTCCCTTCCTTAAAAC
>Ga0123357_10012438_pt1 | contig 10982 bp, 9 predicted proteins | sample TergutEmb28metaG_FD_89873 | JGI IMG/M metagenome (GOLD analysis project Ga0123357, IMG submission 89873) | Embiratermes neotenicus P4 segment gut microbial communities from Petit-Saut dam, French Guiana - Emb289 P4 | ecosystem: Host-associated > Arthropoda: Insects > Digestive system > Gut ... | reverse complement strand
TCCCCCCCTCCACCCCTGCCCCGTGCCACCCTCACCCCCCCCATTTTGGGGGGTGGGGGGGGGGGGTGGAATGTGCTGGGTTACGTTAGCAGTCACGAATACACCACGTTTTTTCACTTCCTCGTCGTTCGATGAATGAACCCCTCAGATGGCATGTTTTAAGGGTCCGAACAAGGGGAAATCGCTGGCCGCGAGGTCCGGACTGTGCGAGTAAGCAGAAGTACATTTATTGTTACCGAGCGTAGGCAGAACAGGGTCTCGGCTTGTGTGGGCCTGTTCGCCGCCACCGTCTCTCAGATATTTGCGGTGATAATCGAGCGGCTGGAACGGATATTGGTTGGTCGCTCGTTCTGCTGACACAACTGTGCAAGTAATTGTCAGAAGAAGGTGGAGTGTAAGGCATTCCTCTTGAAATGCACAAACTGAAGGACAGTTTTGGAAATAAAGCTGTTGGTATTTCAAAGACAAGGGCTTCGTCACGTGTCATGAAATAGTCCGTGGGTGCGACTCCTGTTTGTGGTAAGGGGTCGGCACTGAGAAATTCTTTTATGAAGTAGGACTGCGTGGTAAAGAAGCGTTAGAAATACTTCTATGCAGTTGAACTGCGAAAGAAAGTCCTGCTAGAAATTTTTCTGTGAATTCGAATTGTGGGGAAACGATTTTTTTAAAGTTCTTCGAAGCATAACTGCGGGGAAATGGCACTGATTCTAAATTCCCGGCGGTTGCGTGCTTCATGTAGGATAATTATTTGGATTATTTGGATGGTTTTAAGAGAGATAAAAATGAAAAGAAACCGCGCAGAATAGAGGCATGATCGATTTATCCACGTCTGTGGTCAGTACCACGGCCTGCTGTGAGCCTTCGCCTTGCCGAGGCGTAGCTCCAGTCATTCGTAAATCTGTCCCCATTTTAAGGTAAGGTACCGGCGCGTCACAGTTGCTTTAACCCCTGCGAGAGAGCTGTTGGTATCCGTGGGATAGGTTGCGGGTGTGCCACATCCGGTCAGGGCACCAGGATTTCAACCCTCATTTTCCGGCTGCCGAGCCCGTAATGTAGTCATTTTATCGACAGAGCTACTCCGCCCACAAGTGTATGCGGGAGTATAATATTAAAACGGAGGGTTGTGGGCTGTCGCCTGCCTCAGGACTGCGACCAGGGTCAGGATTAACTACAAGGTTCTGTAGAGGCACGTAATTTCAGAATTCCACGACCAACTTACCTCTTCATGGAGGGGGGATTCGTACTTCCTTATAGGCTTGTTATAATGCGTTCATAAATCCGTTGAGAGCGTCTTCGTATTGATACGATAGCCACAAATGGTTATAAAAACCATTCAGTTAATGCTGTATAGGGAAATAATCACTGTTTTTTTTCAGATCCACACAAAACACATAAATGCACTGTGTGGGCAGAACGTAGAATTGCTGAGTGTTGATGCAGTTGGTAGCTTTATTTTAAAGGATTATCAGTTAGAGTATACTTTGTGTAAGATTAACGGGGGTGGGGGGGGGGAGTTAACGGGAATATATTTATGTAAGTTTTACAATAAACAAGCAATTTCCCTTACTTTATTACACAATGTAAGCTGAAATTCTGGCGCTTCACGATGTAGTGTAGGCTATAAGAAAGACAAGCTACATAATCCTGTACGTTGTAACTTTTGTGTCTGTAGCGGACCTGATAGAGAACGCAAAGACTGCTGTTGCAGTTCACTGCAGTCCCTAACCAGTATATGCGGAACACAGGGCTTTTCACTCATTGTGTTTGGATGTGATTCGAATCCTCATTCACAGCGTTGTTAATAACTTGCAGAAACTTTAATTTCTTAAGTTTTTAAAGACGAAACGTATCTGTGTTATAGGATTCAGTCCGTACCGCGCAGTAAACACTCCACCTCGGTTATAAAAACCAATCTTTTAATGATGTGTGAAGCAAAATTTGCTGTTCGTTCCAAGATCCATAGAAAAAACACAAATTGCATGTGATGACAATGTAGGATTTTTGAATGTTAAACCTGATGGTACGTAAAGTTACCGGTAGGCTTTAAAAGGTTAATTTCATTGTTATATATTGTTTAAAAGACGGGGCACGGCCCGCACTCTTCCAAAATTTGTGTGTTCTTCTATGTATTGTTTGTTTTGTGCCGTTCTATGTATTGTGTGTGTGTGTGTTTGTGTAAATGTGTACTGTACTGCTGCCACGGGGTGGTTACCCACTTGCAGTTAACGAATTTATCGTATCATATCATATAAGGAAGGCGGCCATATCGAGGGCGAGACACCGGTACACCTGTAGTTGTTCGTAATGTGTGAGAAAGTGTGTCTAGACTTTTGGTTATGCTGTACACTGCTGAAATCGTTCGAGGGGCAGCAGTCGAGCGCCAGAATTCAGTCCAGTTGGTAAGGAAACCCATAAATGTGATGGATGTGTTCAGATGTTTGGATGAATGGACTGATGTGCACCTGCGGTTAATGGCAACAAACGTTAGTACTGAGCAGTAGCGACTGTAACAGGAGGCAGATGCGAGCTGCGGTCCGAGCGCTGCTCATTGCTGTATCAACTGCAGATATTCAGGTAGTGCAGTTATGGTAGTACGTGGGCACTGACGTTTCGGAGATGTATACTGCAGGAATAGTGGGGGCAGCTAGAGACAACTCAGAAGCCAGTCGGAACACTCAGAACGTTAAGAGCAGATCTTGAACAAATGGGCTGGGTATGCGTGGAATTGTAATTTGCTGCAGGCAGTAATAAGAGCCCGAAGGACGCGCGAACTTGTGAGGTCATAGTGACATCAGACCCTCAAGACAGAGGGTCACGGAGAGCTGTTTGAATTTAAGTGGATGTTCGGAGAATTTTCTTTCCCTTTCTGCAGTTGTAATTGACGAAATCTTGAAGCTGAGCATGTGGAATTTGTTACATAGGTTTATATATATACTTATACATATACGAGCAAACACACAGACACATACACACACACACACACACACACGCACGTGATAAAGACCTTACAAAAGAAAAACAGCGCATGTGGAGTGTAAAAACGAAGGTGATAGCAACAATAATAGGGGCAACTGGGACTATTTTAAAGTCATTTAGAAAATATATGAGCAACATGCCGGGAAAACATGAAGTCAAGGAACTACAGAAAACAGCCATATTGGGCACTGCACACACACTTCGGAAAGTGCTAATGTAAAGGTAGAACAGATTCAACCCTGAAATTAACGATATAAGCACCATGAATAGTAACAACAGAATAGCTGCAACACTGTATTCTCTAGGGACATAGTTTGTCTCCGGAATATGAGAAAGGAGATGACGACGATGATGATGGTAATTCGTAAGACTAGAAATCTGGCAGCAGGAACGCAGGCCCTGTCGTACTGCTCGAAACGTCGTGTCCCTCCGTCCCTCTCTCCCTGCAATGTGTCAGGGTCACTTCACAGCCCATCGCCATGCCTGTACCCTGTACGCGGTCGGTGGCATTTGTAAGCCACGAGTGTCATTAGGGACTGGCCACCTATGGCAGTGACTGGTTAATGTCATGCCGCTTGCTAGTGGGATGGCGGCGAACGGAGCGTCACGGAACCGTGAGCGTGTAGATGGTGGCCTGCATCAGGTTGAACGTTCTGATGTGCTGCATGTCGAGGCTGGAAATGCTGGGCCGTCTTTTGTGAAACTGTGCTTAACCCTTGGCCCGCTAACGTGAAAAATATGGTGAGCTAGTAATGCAAGATGGCAGATGAGATTTAAATCGGCGTTTAAAGGGTTAAGGAATACATGTAAAGTGTATTGTGCAATGGCGAAAGGACATCGCTGCAGCGCCCTTTGTCTCTGAAACACATTTGTCTGGCCATCGTATTTACAAGCAGCGAGCAACCTTCAGTGATACTGTATTGTACTGCCCTTAATTTTGCTGTCAGCTGAAGCTAATGTTCACCTGTGGGCGGTTACCACAGCAGTACATTAGAACTGCTGCTGCAGCTGGCTGCCACTGGACAGGGCATCGTCTCCCGGAATGCTTAATTGCGCACTGACAGAGACTTCGTCGTGGTTTGCATGATTTCAGATTTCTGCCGTGGTGTGAATGAGACCTTCGGTCTTCTGCGATGTTACGCGGCACGAATGGGTAGTTATTCATCGACATTTCTTTCAAGCGTCAGTCAGTCACTCTTCGTGTGCTGCTTTAAAACGGGCACTGTTCCGTTATACGCACGTTGTCTGTCTTGTTGATTCTGTTTGGTTCCAGAAAGGGACTGATGTGTTGTGTGTGATATTCTGTGGATCAGCTTCGGACATACATACATACATACATACATACATACACACATACGTACATACACACATACATACATACATACATACATACATACATACATTCCATAGATCCTTGAGGCTGTCACCAGACAATAGAATGTGGAACATGTCAAAAACATACAAAAGCATGCAAGACATAAAATTATTACAGTGTAAGAATTTACACAGTCACATAAGTCGGTAATACTTATCATCTGAAAAAATTCATCCACAGAGTGAAAGGAGTGTGCGTGTAAAAAAAATTTAGGGCTACTTTAAACTGTGGCTTTTCATTCCTAAGGCATATAATACTTTGTGGTAGGTTGTTAAAAATTCTGATCCCAGAGCAGGATGCGCCTTTTTTGAAAACAAGACAGGTTAGCAATAGTTCTTTGTAGATGGTGCTTATTTCTTGTATTTATACTATGTGGGGACCGCGGTGGCACAGTGGTTAAGGTGCTGTGCTACAAATCGGAAGGTCGCTGGTTCGATCCCAGCTGGTATCCTTGGAATTTTTCATTGACATAAAATCCGATCGCACTATGGGCCTGGAGTCGACTCAGCCTCTAACAGAAATGAGTACCAGGAGCATTTCCTGGGGGTAAAGGCGGCCGGTGCGTAGGCCTGACAACCTTGCCACCATCCTGTGCCGTTGTGATGAAATCTGCGAACCTTAACTTCCTGGAACCCTCTGGGCCACTCCAGGCCTGTAACGGGACTGCTTTACCGTATTTATACTGTGTACTGACGAGTTAGTCAGAAATTTATCCTGATTTCCAGTAAAAACTCATGAATGAGTGTATATATTGGCAACTTTGTCTTCGCTGTGTTACACGTGTTTAATCGTTTTCCGTTTAAAGACTTAAAAACTGCAGATCTCCAGCACTAAACTATACAGTGCATGAGAATGCTGAATCTGTTGACGGATTGCTCAGCTAATCAGGTTCTTTGCTTCCAAAACTGTGATGTATAAAACCAACAATACACACATAACCTCAGCATCTCCCGAAATATAAACGTCATCGAACGAGCTGTTCTGCTGAATACCACACCTCTTATCTAAAAACCACTTATAATAAAGAATCCTAAACTTAGCGCCGTTTAAAGACAAAAATCTAAGCCGCCCCCCACACGATCTTCACTTGCCAACAGTTATCTGGATCACAGCGGGTAAAATAAAGAGTTTGCTCGGAGAGAAAATACTTTCTCATCTGCTTCCCACGACATCTATACCCCTTCCAGTACCCTTCGGTATAAACCGACTATTTGTAAAAAAAACGAGATCTGGTTTAGTTAGAAACCACTAAAAACACAATAACTATGAGTAATTCTGTTAGGTGTATCAGTAAATGTTCAACAAGATGCAACTATACACAGTTTATTTTATCTGTAAACTGCTCTACATGTTTCGGGTGGTTTCTCCACCCATCATCAGGAGCACAAATAACTGGAGCTACAGCATCTGGTACTATTCAACCGTTGTTGCTACCTGTCGCTATCATGGAGGAGTTGAGACTACCAGATGCTGTAGATACAGTTATTTGTGCTGCTGATGATGGGTGGAGAAACAACCCGAAACATGTAGAGCAGTTTAAAGATAAAATAAACTGCGTATAGTTGCATATTGTTGGACATTTATTGACATAGAATTCCGATGCACGGTCCCATGAACATAAAATTCTGTTATGTATGTTAACGTCAAGATGGCCCCTTTAGACCGAAACATGTTGCCAACTATGGTCCGGGATATCCTGGTCCGTAGTGGGTATACTAGGCAATAATTTATTTTAAAAGACATGTCACTACATAGGTTAGGGTATATCTATGTTTAGCACATTTGTACGGAATACATTAGTGATGCGATGTAGGTGTGTATGAATAAACGGCTCACAAGTTGTCGTAACTTCTTAGGCGTTCTCTCGCGGCTTTGGCAGGACGAGGGTTACAACAGTTGCTCATTATAGGTGTCTCCGCGGGTAACGCAGTTAAACACTGTTGTACGAACCTGCGTGTTCCGCGGGCCTGCAGTCATGCTATTTGTTCATTAACTGGGTGACGGTGCACACGACTTTGGAACGTGCGAATTGTATTTCGTGGCCTTCAGGGAAGCTGTGCAACTTACCGTGCTGTGATGCTCTACTGTGGCTGTAGTGACCTGTCGCAGGCTGAGAGGCTTAGATGCTTTTGCGTACACAATGATCTTGGCATAACAGTTTGGTGCTGGTTGGAATGATTCTGTTTGCCAGGATTGTAAAACTTTTAGGCTTCGTGAGATTTAAGGTTTGGATAGCGGGTTTGTTCAGGGTGTGTCGCCGGGTTAGTGCCTCCCCGCAGTTACGATGTAACGTGATGTCTTCATATATATTCATTGGAAAAGCCGGAAAACACAGTCCATCTACACAGCGTCACAGCCAAGAAAACCTGAGGGCTTTTCTGTTTTTACACGATTTGCTATTGTAGCTTTTACCTTTTTGGTTTTCACCGCCCTCAGGACCACTTCAACAGTCACTTGTGTCACTGTTCTTGTTTAAAAGTCTCATCTTATTAAGCAGTGCTGAATAATTCACTTAAGCTAAACAATGTATTAAAGTGGCTACAAGGAATGCTACTTACCGAACTGCGTAACACCATCGGGTTCCCTGGAATGCCAATTTGGAAAGTAAACAGTTTATACGTGGAGTGCTGGTGCTGACCTCTGTATATGAGATACGAAAATTAAATTGGGCCGCCCTATTGAAGGACGTGTGGAGTAATAAACGCCGTTTACGAAGTTTTATTCCGCCTTGCCATCAGACTCAACTTCGCACTGATTACGGACAGTTGAACAGTCATCGTGAAACTGTGCGCCGGGAAACAAATTTGTTTTGAACGTGGTTTTGTTCGTAGAAAGAGAACAGCTGAAGAGTAAGGTAAAGGTAAAGTTCACCCTATAACAGGCCACGAAGGCCCAGAGGGGGAGTAGAGGTATAGCTTTACTCTTTCTTTAACCTCAGCGCTAAATGGGGGTGGGTGGTCAACGCCACGCCTCGGCCGCTTTACCCCGGAAAATACCCGGTACCATCGTATAGGAGGCTGGGTGGGCCGTAGGGCCGGTCTGGACAGGTGCGGAAGATCTCGCCCCCACCGGGATTCCATCCCCGGACCGTCCAGCCCGTAGGGAGTCACTAAACTGACTGAGCTATCCCGGCCCACACACCAGAAGAGTATGGTGCAAAAATGGCGTAACTTCATGAAATATGCGTCGGGATGTGCGCACAGCGCATCTGCGCCTTTCGTTATATAATGGACATCAAACAAAGATGGTCTTAAGTGTGGGAACTGAGGTGCAAACCAGAACTGCGTTCACAGGCACGCCCGCTGTTTGAAGATAGACGTGCGTATGTCGAACGGGTAAAATATGGTTCCTGCATCACAGAAACTTCTGCGCCAACATTACAGAGTCGGACTGGTTAATGCCGTTTGGGGATGTAGCACTGTTTAGCGTGAGCACTGTGCTGTCTGGGGAGGATGTGGAGTTGTGGCGTATAGCTACAGTTGCATATTGCCGTGTGCTTCTTTATGCTGCCGGCTGTAAATCAAACCCAACAAGATACACTGTTTATAGAGAGAACCCTCTAATTGTCTGTAGTTATTCACCTACATGTTTCGGCCCTTGTCTTCCATTTTCAAGGGGCTTAAGTGAATTACAAAGAGAAGTTTAAGATAGAACACAGCATATGTCAGCCGGGATAGCGTAATTGGCTGGACGGTCCGGAATGGAATGCCGTCCAGGCCGGCCACGGGGCCCACCCAGCCTTCTGCACGATTGGTAGACTGCGTTTGAAATGTGATGGCACACGCGCAGAAACCAGATTTCGTCTTTCGGCGAAGCGGACGAGTCCATTTAAATCGACGGGGTCGTCAGTTCCGTCGACTACAGGCAGCTGAGGTGTGCGCATCAGCGGTAGTAGTGCTGGATACACCATGTTCCGAGGTAGTGTGAAGATTACTGGCTGCCCACGTCATTTGCCAGTTTCCACTTCACTTCCCCTCCCGTGCGTCACCGTGTGCCATCACATTTCAACTGGACTCTACCGGGCTTATTTCCCGGGTCGCGGCGTTGACTACCCACTCCCAACTAGCGCAGAGGTTGAGGAAAGAGTAGAGGTATATCTCTGCTCCCTGTCTGTGCCTTTGTTAAGACGGGCATTTTGATCAGTTATTGGCTGGTTTAGCCGCTCCTTGCGTTCAGCATACTTTGGTGAAATTGTGCATGCTGTTATTGTCTGTTTGTTTGACTGATTGTGTAAATATTTTACCTGTTACAAGACGCATGTGGAGAAACTGTCAGACGTCGACGGGTCTCTTCGGACTTTATAATAAATGTAGTTATGCCCATTTTGCGCCACACCGTTCAGTTCTATTTATAAATGCGGGCCGCGAAAGGGGGGGGGGTGGAGAGACTTGTCATGCCATTGAACAAGGCAGTAAGAGTAATTACCGGGGAATGATCGGATCAGCTGTTCTGTTGTGTTATGCTTACGTGTCTATATCCGTGCGATCGCATTCCTTTGTTTAGAGCCATGACCGACTCACCAGATGAAAGGTCTTATTTTTTGATCTCTGGCAGACGCGGCCAAGTCTCCGCGTAGTTGGGTGGCCAAACGTGTCCTTTGTGCCGCGTTTTGTTTATTACGTGCTTTGCAGTTCGGACCATCTAACGCTGGGGTATCATTAAACTCACAATATTACGGCACACCAGCTGCTGTCTGTTTCGAGCCTCACTGCTCCATCGTCAGGGAGCACGCAGTTGTACAGAACAGTTGCTTAAAGTTTTCTGCTTGTAGCTGCCGTAATCATTTCACGGTGTAATACTTGTGTACTGCATTATGAGAAGCTGAATGGTATGTACTGCTCACCGTATATTGTTCGGGTGACAAAATCGATGAGATGGCCAGGGCATGTAGAACGTAGGGGGAGAGTAGAGGCGTGTACAGGGTTTTTGTGGGGAAACATGAGGGAAAGAGACCACTTGGGAGATCCAGACATAGGTGGGAGGATAATATTAAGATGGATCTTCAAGAAGTAGGATGTGAGGGTATGGACTGGATTGATCTGGCTCAGGATGGGGACAGATGGCAGGCACTTGTGAATGCAGTGTTGAATCTTCGGGTTCCATAAAATGCGGTGAATTTCCTGACTAGGTGAAAACCGGTTAATTTCTCAAAAAGGACTCTACTCCATGGAGTGAGTAAGTAATTGTGTGGCTGACCTAGTTATAGACTGAACACAGTAATCGGAAGAGCTCGTGGTCTGGGTGCCAGAGTACTGTAGTGTCCACTGGGGACGGAAACATGTAGCAGCTGGTGTGCTGCAATATTGTGACTATTGCCAGATTAGGAATACATCACGTATGACATCCCTGAGCAAAACTAAGGCCTCATGCCGAAAAATAAATAGAACATGCTGAAATTATTGCGTCTTCTAGCAATTTATTTTAGGTATTTAGGAACTAACAATACTTACTGCATTTTCTAAGACACACAGAAATATCTCTGTCTTATATCCACACCAAATGCCGCTTGTTTCAGAATGTAGTCTTTTTTGTTTCATGTAATATTCACGGGTTTTGTGAAACATGAGCGGAAATTGAAATGGCCAGCGAAAAAATGTCGTACGCGAAGGCGAACCGTCGGCATTTAAGTCCCGATACGAAAAATTTAATAAAATCTTGTGCGTTCGTTAGTGCTGATTGTGACTGACACTTAGTTTGCCTGTGGCTGGTAATAGCAGAGACTGCTGCTTGCGTTCAATTGTTACCGCTGCTTGCTTGTTCTTATTCTTATTCTCCTCCTGTATGACGCAGTGTAGCAGTCTGGGCAAGGGTTTTCTCTTTTGTTAGTGTTTGAATATCGCGCGGGATTCGGACCATAGAACACTGCAACGTGGAGTGCTTATGACCGCGTATTTTGTTGCAGCTTGGGACACCCTACGGACAGCAGCAGTTGGCTGGAGGAGTGTACGCCGACCAGCGGGGGACCTGGGCCCAAAGTCAGCAGAACCAGCAGCAGCAGGGCCCTCATCCTCAGCAGAACCAACAACCGAGTCAGCAACATCCACCGAACCCCCAGCAACCCCCAAGTCAACCACCGCCTCTTCAGCACCCTCCACCCCAACCGTCGCCACAACATCAGCCCCAGCCGTCGCCACAGCCCCAGCACCCGCCCCCGTCTCCGGGACAGCATCCACCCCCGCAACAGTCGCCGCAACAGGCGCCGCCCCCTACCCAGCTCTCGCACCAGCAGCAACAACAGCACCCTTCCCAGCCACACACCCAGGTAAGACGAACTGTGTGTAGTCACTGCTATAGTCACTCCTCTAATTACACAGCTTCCAGTTACGCAGTTTCAGACTTACGCGGTTTAAGAAAGTTAAAGGAAATGAAATCATGGCATTGTTAAAGCCCGCGCCGAATGTTCCCTTGCCGAAATGAGAGCGCATTGAGACGAAGGTGGCGGGAGAATGCTGCTGGGCGACGACACATGACGGGGCGATCACGCCGTGGAAATCGGGTTCCATTGTTTTGAAGTTGGTATGTCAACTCAACTGTCGTGTGCACGCGCACGATAGTTGAACATCTGCGTACTCAGTTCCGACTTGGGCAAAATGCGCCCTGCGCTGGACCTTTCGGACCGCGGAGGTGGGGG
>Ga0123357_10012437_pt1 | contig 10983 bp, 6 predicted proteins | sample TergutEmb28metaG_FD_89873 | JGI IMG/M metagenome (GOLD analysis project Ga0123357, IMG submission 89873) | Embiratermes neotenicus P4 segment gut microbial communities from Petit-Saut dam, French Guiana - Emb289 P4 | ecosystem: Host-associated > Arthropoda: Insects > Digestive system > Gut ... | reverse complement strand
TTGATGTCACAATTTATTAAGTTTTATTTCACTTCTTCTATGCTCAACATGTTTCGGACATTAATACATCCATCATCAGGAGCCTGCGACTTTTCTATTGTATCACCACATTGGTTGTGTGTTGGAGTTTCGGTGTGGCTGGTTGGGGTGGTATCCGTGTGGCAGACTGAAGCTCAGTGTGGTGATACAATAGAAAAGTCGCAGGCTCCTGATGATGGATGTATTAGTGTCCGAGACATGTTGAGCATAGAAGAAGTGAAATAAAACTTAATAAATTGTGACATCAAGTTGGTCTCTTATTCTTCAAGTACTGTGTACTTATTTTAAACACTTCCACCTTCCTTCCCTGTTGTAGCATTAAAAACGGTTACGTTCAGAATTGGCTTGCCTTCAGATAAAAGCAGAATTTACTTAAATGTTTCTGTTGCCAACGGTACAGAAATTGACAGAGGGAAGGGAAAAGTTGGTGCGAATGTTTCTGTCGCCCAGTCGTGTGAGATACAATGCACGGTGCTGTTCAGTTATTGACATCATGTACGATCGTAATTGTCCCCGAGATGTAAAGACGTGACAAGAATTCCAGAGATTGCGCATCTACTGACCTCACCTCTTCCAGATAAAAAATAAGCTCATCTATTGTACACGCCCTTTCGAAGAATAGATTGACGGAATGCTGAACTGTTCATAACACACCACAGATATCTGCTAACTTCATTTCTACATAGTAAAATTAGGATTACGTTTTACTGAGCAATGCTGTCTTGTCATGTGCTAATATCCAGACGTTTTGAATTCAGAGGACCTAGAAAAGGACTTAATGAACTTGAACGTGGGAGCGGTGCAGTCTTTGGAAATGTCGGAATCCAGTTACCCCACGACGAGGCATTTTATCCCAGAAAAAAGGAATCCTCAGCTACACTGCTGCGAAAAACTTCAAAACTCGCAAAATGAAACTACTTGTGATAAACAACAACCTGCGTCTGGTTACGAATTTTCAACCAGCAGAACTTGAGCACAGTACGTCACGACACCGACTGTGTCCGGACCAATTCGTTCCTCACACCCAACTTCATTTAGTACTAATTTCAATATTATGGTCTCACTTATGCCTGTGTCTTGTTCCTTTTATATTTGTAGGTGCTTTTCGCAAACCAGTCGCGAAGAGCGACTGTGAGCTTCGTTATGTTGGTCCGTCTGTCCTTCTGGCTGCAGGGAATAAATCGACGTCCACCTAAGAGAATTGAGAGGAAATAATAAATTATGGATTCCTACTAAAATTCGTTGGAAAATTCCAGTTGTGTTTATAATTTGCCAGCAATAACAGAAGTTTTAACGGAACTCTGGTTTCCAACGTCATCACGTTTACTTTGGTTGCAAATCTTACATCACTTTTCTTTATAGATGATAACCCGTTTTGATACATTCACAGCAAAAGGAGAGCACACACCGTCAAATATAACTAAATGTAAACCAGTTTTATTTCTTGCTACACATTTCGGCTTTAGTGAAAGCCATTTTTAATTTCCCGAAGATGCACTTTCACTAAAGACGAAGCACGTTGCGAGAAATAAGTCTTGCATAAATTTAGTTGTATTTGGCGGTTTTTTACTTTCAATTTAAATTACTTATTTCCATTATTGCGGTTGTTACGCGAATGCGCTTGAGTCGTCCTCCTTGCGGACATTTTTGTCCTGTTTGACTAGAATTTTGTGGTATATTTATTTCTCTCCCTATGTGCTGCATGTTCTGGTATTTTAATCCTTGTTGATTTGATTACCCAAACAATATTCTGTGACGAATACATATTACGAATATACTTATTCTGAAAACCTCTTCTGGCTGCCTGTTACGTTCTTCCTTAAAAGCCCACATTTTCTCCTAACTCCTTTCCCAGACACTGTTATTAATTTTTATTCCCTATTATTATTATTATTATTATTATTATTATTATTCAGGACTGTGGATGATATTAATATGCATGTCAAGGTCATGTCTATTGTAGTATTGTGTTTGTGTGAGAGATGGCAGGGAAGGGAATATTGTGGAAAAGGTTTTAATACGCATTCTTTGAGTTTGCACATTTCAAGACTATCACCTGTCGTCGTACTATAGATTCAAGGAACATTTTTAAGAAATCTAAAATTTAAGAAACTTATATTTAAAATTTACTATATTTCTTGGATTAAACGTACTTATCTTTTCACAGAAATTAAGTAACAGTCCAAGTGTTTATATGCGTGTTAGTGATATTTCGTATCTAGACAATGGCTTTCTGCTGAGCGAAGCGTAAAAGAATGAAAGACGAAAACAAAATCCTACAAAATAACAAACCAAAGAAATAAGTACTTCAAATGCTGTATATTCTCTTTAATGTAAAATTTGATGAATGCTTATCACCATAAGGAATGCCGTAAATTTAGAGGTGCGAGGATTACCATAAGAGGCTTACAATCGTACGGTACATGGGCTTTCAAAAAGGAAGTTATGGTATCACAGAAGACAGCGAAATGAAGGCGTTCAAACCTCTCCCATTCGTAACCACGGTGCTATAAAAACGCAATAGAGGCGCGGATTTAAATTTGGCCACTGGATGGGGGAAAGTGTTTATCTACAGGTTCCGGCCGCTTTAAACCTGAGCAGTGTGTTCCAGGCACACTATAATTAAACGTTTTGGCAGAGAAGTCGGTGCTGACTTGGTGAAGTGAACATATAGATGTCCCTGTGCACGGCGAAAAGGCGTATGGGAGAAATGGAGGTACCGCTCCTCTCTGATTCTCAACCTTCATACCACATGTAGGTGCGTAATCATCCTTACGCCGTGGTCGCCTAACCTTGGGGACTAAGGCATTGAATGTGAGGCTGGGTGGAACTCGGAGCCTGTCAGGACGTTTTGGAGAAGCGAAAAGTCTCTCTTACCGCGAATCAAACCACGATTGCTCGGTTCTGCAGCCAGTGACCAATTGAGGTACTCCGCCTCTGTTAATGTGGCAGCTAATTTATATTTTCTGAGATATGACGCCGTGTCGTTTGGTAAAGTCGCGTTAAGTCGGTAACTGTTAACCAGTCCACACGCTGTAATTCCGCAAGACTTAAGATTTCATCAACATTACTGCGATAGCCTGTAATCTCTCAATATGCGGCTGTTAGTGACCAGACCCCTTCATCGATCCCGTACTGGCCAAGCTGTACGGTTCCATTAACATTTGACCCTAAGAATGAATTTTGTAGTTGCCTATTACGGACCACCTCAGCATTAATTACTACCACATAGCCTATGCTGCTTTTCGTGTGACATCAAACGCGAAGTAGTTGACAAGGCCGAATTAGAGAGTTTGTGCGCAGCGGACGGTCGAGCACTGTGACCAATATGTCAGATGTGTCTGCTCAGGGATGTGATAACTCATTGCTATTCATCAGGCAGCCCACAGCGTAATGCTAAACGACGCGTTCGTGTGATGTAGATAAGAGTTTAAATGCAGGGGCTCCGCTTGATTAGATCGTTGCAACTTTAAGTTAGAACTCGGTAACTCTGATTAAGGGAACAGAGTCTGTGACGTTTGGAATATTACAGAACCCCTTAAAATTAATGTAATTTACGTCACGCTGTTTGCGTCAGTCCGTTACTAATAAAGACGAAGTTATGAATTCTCATATTTCTCTCTGAGGTACCTAGAAGTTAATGATAATGGTGTTCTATTTGCTGAGTCAGCAATGTTAAATGTTTACAGTCGTTTCTATCAAGCTGATTTTGCTAGTGCTATGTGGTATCGATAGTGATGCCAGACTTCCTTCGGCAGGGCCCAGTTGGAATCCGGACAGTGTTAAGTTCTCTCGTGAGGAGTTACTGTAGATACCCGTTTAGGCCCATCCCCATTATATGCCACCAAAGTAACTCCTAGTTCTCGTAACAGGGATCCAAAATACTGCCTTCTTTTAGAAGAGCGGAATCCAGTTCGAAAGAACTCACAAAAAGTTTTAACATTTTGTACGTCCGTCCCCCCACCCGGACCCATTGGCTCCATTACATGCCGCGGGATCTGCGAGAAACTCTTTGTCTCTCTGTTCAGACGAATGTTTTCTTCTTCGGCTATTTAACTTAATTTTTTTATGATTTATTAGCGACGATATCAGTAGATTAGGTTTCGCGTGTAGCATCGGAATACGTGCTGATTATTGGATAACGGATTTGAACGGATATAGAAAGAAATAATCTTCGCTAGATTTTGAAAAATATTATTTCGGAATTTGTTCAGAGGAATTACCGTAGGATTCGACTAACATCCGTCAGACTATCCTTTATCAAAACCTGAATTAGAACACAATATCTCCCCTATATGAAGCACTAGTGACCCGGAATAGCGTAGCCGATAGAGCACCTAGCTAAGGGCTGGACGGACCGGGGATCAAATCCCAGCGGGGTGGCGAAATTTTCTGTATCTGTCTAGACAGACTCTTGGGCCCCCTCAGCCTCCTGTAAATGGGTACCGGATCTCTTTCCTGGAAGTAAAGCGGCCGGGTCCTTGCGTTGACCAACTGTATCCATCTAGCACCCACGTTAAAGAAAGAGTACAGCTGCATCTCTACTCTGAATCAGAGCCTTCCTGCCCTGCTCCAGGGTGAACTTTGCTAGTGGCTGTAACTGTCGGGTTGTTTGCCGCAACACATCTGTGCACACAGTTCGACGAAGTGTAATATTCTGTTCTTAAACAAAAAAATACTCCGGATTATTAGTCTTGGTGTGGCTGTCTTTTCCTAATTCCAGCCAAATTTGAATCCCACGTTTATGTTAAATTTTTCCAAAATTCTGAAAGATGTAATTCATGTCCTAATAAGATGGCCTTATCTACAGCCTGTGTGCAGTTATGCACACGAACCATTAATTATGTTTAGTTTACCTTTAATGAAATTGAAAGGAAGAGAATGCTGATACTTCGCCATTAACAATACCTGTGAGGCGGTTAACAGTATCTGTGATGCGAGTAACGATACCTGTGATGCAGTTAACAATAGCCCTGATGCGGTTAACAATATATATGATGCAGGTTAACAATACTGTGATACTGTTAACAATATATGTGATGCAGGTTAACAATACTGTGATACTGTTAACAATATCTGTGATGCAGGTTACCAACACTGTGATACTGTCAACAATATCCGTGGTGAAGATAACAGTACCTGTATTAAACGCGCTTGTCTACGTGAGGGCCTTACACCTATGCAAATTGACATATGGAATGTACATACTCACAGACTACAGATTCAAATTGCGATATTCACCCTACTGTACCGTGTAGTTTATTACATTGTTTCGGAGAAGTATATGACTTCTGTCTTCAGGGTTGTGCCATGGTGAGCCTCAAACCCGGACACATGGGCTGGGTTCGAGATTTTGATGTCAAACCTGTTTTCCCTTCCCTCCCCCCAAACTACTACCTGTTCCTCAGACGGATTCCTTACCGATCACTCTGGTCGTATCCTCAGAACCGTCCACTAGTAAATAGTTGAGAAAATCAATCTTGCAGCCGCAACTATACCACAAAGATTCGGGCATTGTATATGTTCTGAGTTGAAGTATGTGGAGTGTACAAAGTACGTACGTGTTCAAGCATGAACAAGAGCTTGTGAACAAAGTGTTTATGTTGTTTGTGCTCCAGGTTGGTTTATTAAATAAGTTATTGTTATGGTGATGTTTTACTTGCACCCATACCAAACTTCCACAAGGACCGGTGCAGGGTAACGTGGAATTACAATGACCACCTGAGAGACATGACAAAGCAGACCATATAAGCAGTACTCGCTGTATAAGTTTCACATGCCACAGATAACATGTTTTCCCCTTCGTCTAATTAACTTCAAGTCTTTGATTATGTATGTACGGGAGTTGCTTGAACTGGTGACGTTGAAGCTGCACAAGTGCGAATGCGGATGGGTGAACTTATGTAAGGGAGAAACCCGTGGCCACAAATTTCGAGGTTCTGTCTACGGATTTAGTTTGATGGACAGAGGTAAACCACACTAACCATAAATTTGTATACGTTTCAATATTCTAAATGGGTGTTTCCTGAAAATCATTATGGTGAAGGATCGTTAAACCCTCTATTGTAGCTGCATTATAGCCATTTTTTTTTCGAAAATACAAAGCAGCAAGATGGCCACAGATTGTAGAGTTGTGCTCTGTTGATAATAAATTAGAAATCATCTTAACCTAAGATCTTGGATTTTCTGGGATGTTACGCGGCGTTGATTGGTAATAGCTACCGACGTTTCGGGACAACTTACCGGTCCCATCCTCAAGGGTCAAGGACTGCATGACCCTGAAAATGGGACCAGATACGTTTTCCAGAAACGTCGGTAACAAACTACAAATCAAAACTGCGTAACGTCCCAGAAGAGCGAAGATCTCATTTCCTCAACGGAAGCTTGAAAACACGAGTTTTAACCTCACAGGAATTTAAGATATGTATATAGATAAAAAATTTTATTTTGTTGTTGTACATTCGGTGCAACATGATATGTTTATTATTATAAAACCAAATATGTGGCCATACAAAGTATATATAGAAATACATTTCCATCTCCTACATGTTCCGGCAGTTGACCGCCATCCTCAGTGAGGAACACCCATATTTAAAACCTCATGAAGCCAGTTGCATATACGTATAGAGTAATAAAGTATATCATGCAATACATACAGGCAGCAAGGTGACGTATTTAAATCGTAATAAACAGAGGTGATTATGATGAACTTCAGCCTATATTATATACTATAGACATATTGCATTATAAATATGTAGGAGAGGGAACTATATTCATATAATTTGTACGTGAAAATTCTTATTTTTATAATCAGAAGAAAAGTTCTGGTAAATCAGTACACTTGCTTCATGGACTGTAAGCTGCATTTCCAGATATACAAACAGGTTTCATATCAACCCTTTGAGGATTAATATTACTTTGCAGTATGCGCAAACACTAAGGTCGTAACTGAGAGAGAGAGAGAGAGAGAGAGTGTGAGTGAGAGAGAGAGACCGATCAGTTAATACTGGTGGGTAAATAATGGTTGTTTATTACAAGAACCACAGGGAACAGCGTCACGCATTTTAAGCAAAATAGGTCAGTATAACACTAGAGACATCGGACTGGAAATATTGTCGACGGTTTTTTAAAGACACTTTAGATGCAGGACTGCTGGCTAGAAGTCAGTATTCGGAAGGTCCTGCGACCGGCCAATTCGACACAGGTTTTTCTTGGTTTCTCTGTGCCTAACAGTAAATGCTGACATGGTCCCCAAGGTTCTAAGTTGCCACTACATGCTTCTCATGTAGCCCTCCCGACTTAAATTTATTAGTAACCAATTTCATGTTTTGTTTACATGTAAAATAACCACTGCCACCGGGTAACAACCCAATTTCAGTAAATAAATATCATTATTACTTATCAAATACAACCAAATCAGGCTTTTCTGTTGTTTCAGCTACGCTTCTTTGGGTGTGTCTGGTCACACCAGGTTTTTGCCAATACACATACAGGCCGCTGTATTCATGTATAATTATTAGGGGTTATCGCATATTAATTATTTTGTGTTTACTGTGGAATATAATATTTAGCGTAAAGGTGTAGGGGGATTAGTAATTAATGAATTATAAAGGGTTTGAAAGGATGCGGTTATGGTCGAACCTGATGTAATAGACTTGTCATGGAATATGTCTGGAGGAAGTGACGAAACAAAACGTGAAGCACCGGCAAGGACAGCGCGACTTTGAACCAGCAACTAAACCCACGACCTTCTGAATATGAAACAGTACTGGACCACGACATTCATATGATGCTCGTGCTTTATGTGTTTTGTGAAGAAATTTCATATTAGAGAAATGAAATGCAGCAACAGCAGTACTGTAACGTGAATACGGAACTCATTTGATTGGTATTCAGGTGAGATAAGAACATGTGTGACGTAAGAGTGACGGTGATAATACTGCATCACGCGGATGTTAATTCTGAACTTCGTAACTAACATGCCTCAGATCTTGGGGAACGAAATGAATATAACACATCAGATAGCGTATAGACTGATGCTCCTCTATTCAGTGGTATTCCGCGTGGAATTTCATCTGAAAGCACCATTCACACGTTAAATTAATCTAACTTTGCAAGCAGTTGCAAGCAGCCTCTTAAAATTTTGGATGCCTAAAGCTTACATAAATAAGATTTAAAATTTTGCACTTTCCCTTCCGTGCATTATGATTATACCGTGCACACATTCATAACTACAGGCTGCTCCAAAACTGTGAGCATATCCATCTCTACTCATCATACATTGACGAACTTGCCACAGCTCTAGACACTTGGAACGATAGAAGAGTTGAACATTTGTTTTATACAGCTATGCATTCCCTGATGATGGGCGTGTGAGGCCCAAAACATGTAGGAGATTTCATATTAAAACATTACGTCATATATTTCTAAAGAAGTGTGTGCATTTGTTGGTCAAGTTGCAACAGTTGTAACAAGATTTAAAAGTTTATCTCCCACATCACGTAAGACACCGCGTTTCCTTTACAAGGACCAGGATTTAAAGTTGATTAGGGAGATAATTACTGGTTAATGTGAACATTATAAGTCACTCTAATACACAGTTTTTGTCATTTTAGTTCGGGTTTAGATAAAGAATAGAAGATTAAATTAGATGAAATGAAAATGACTCGAACAAAAATGCCTCTTTATTATTATTATTATTATTATTCCTACTGTGATCATCGTAAAGTTTCCTTCCTACTCAGCAATGTTTGCCACTATTTCACGTTACGTAATGTGCTTTAATGTGCGATTGATGTTATGTCAATCAACTGTCTATGACTGTTTAGTCGGAACGTGCACAGGCAGGATTCTTTGTCATGTGATGGACTGTTGTTGGGCTGTTGTGGCAAGACTTATTTTGTTGTTTTTGTTGTTGTTATTCTTGTTATCGTGTGTTGTTCTTTTATATTGATTCGTTCTTGTTAACCTGTTGCATTTGTGTAATTGTGCTGGTTGTGTAATTGGCACCTTTGTTATTCTGTCAGCACGTTAATAAATAACTATCGAGTAACAACAACAAGAACAACCACAATAATAATAATAATAATAATAATAATAATAAGCTCAGACCATTTCGTGAGTTTTTTTAACTTTAGAGCGTGTAATGTCCGTGAAATAGTGATATCAAAGTTATCCTCAAAACTGTAACATATGAAAATATATCAGTGCAATGGTTATCCTTAGAAACCGTAGATAGATATGAGATGTCAGAATTTTCCATTCAGTTTTTAAGGATTATTTTATTTTTATGTCTGTAAGAACGTTTTGATTATGAATGTCATCGTTGCACCGTGCATTTCGTAAAATCACTTCAGCTATTAACCAGCAAATGCACCTATATAGATTTCACTTAAAACCACTCCGACATGTTTCGATCTTTTCAGATCATCATCAGGGAGTTTCGTCGTTCCTTGCTAAAGTTATTACATATTCACGATTTAGATCGTTTTTGTAAACAAGGTGTTGTGGCAGCATATCATGTTGTGTAGGAATCTGTTGTAGAGAGTGTAGTTGGCTAGGTGTGCGTCGTATGCTACGTAGTGAGGGACGTTTTGATTACTACAGTTTGATAACAGAGAAGTTCTTTTGAAATTCCTGTTGTGACACCATTCTGTTTTATATATTAGGCATTAAATTTTCAGAGTCACTAGTATGTTGCATCCGGATGATGGTATTCTCTAGAAGTAATTGTAGTTACGCCCTCTAAGTTGATATCTGAAATGTAGTGTTATTTTTAGGCAAAGCATCCCCATTGTGTTATAATCTAATCAATAAAGTAATAATAAATAGAGTCTAACACACCTTTAATTAACTATCATTTTAAATAATTTACAGCAACATGTTTCGGCTATTCGAAGCCATCTTCAGGCTGAATATAAAGGAATGTATATATAAGCAATGAAATGCCGTAAAATGGACGAGATCTCGTTTACATAAAGTATTAAATTATTAGAAGGATGATATTAAAATAGAATATGAGTTGTGATAAAACTTATAAATACACCGAACTTTAAAACTTTTAATATTATATAGTATGGTTATAAAGATGAATGGGATTGTTAAGGTGTAGGCTATTAGAATTGATTAGTTTGTGGGCAGCACAAGTAAGTCTGCCAACAAAATTTATGATGTAATGTGTAACAAGATATAAAGGGATATATAGGGACGTGGAAAGCGTAATACTATATTATAAATGGGTGACGTATATTATTATGGTACTTAAAGATTTTTGGTATATAGTTGTGTGTGCTGGTTGGTTTCTATTCTTGTTGTATATTTGAATATGATTTTGTTGTATATATGGTTCACAGTATAATTCCAGGTATTATCTGTTTTAGTTATTTTATACTTGAAATTATGTTTTCTATAGCATACGTTGTGTTATATACAGAAATGAACGCTGCTCGCTGTTTTTCACTGCTGTATTGTGCGTTGTACAAGTTTTGAAAGCCTACGGAAAGGATGGAAGGTGTCGTTAGGTCGGTGAAGTTTGAGGGAAGGGGATTGGTGAGTTGGGCTGTGGGGTGTGTAAGGTATTTTGATGTTACAGCTTTCCAATAGTGTGTTTGTCGGTGAGTTGGTTGTCAGATGAAGCTTCTTTGTGTATACACAATCTTTCCATATGAGTGCATTTTTTTTCTGGTAATATAACACTTGCATGATTTTTTAAGCTTTATGTTCCTGTGACCGTGCATCGTGAGTAAAGCGTGAGGAAAGAAAACCAACGAGATGCAACAATATAGATGTTTTATTGTCAATTATGGATGTTGGTTATTGACAATGTCTCAACATGTTTCGGGCATCTTTATGCCCATCGAACAGAAACCTTCACAGTGATCACACCCTCAGTGTAGCACCACAGCACCGCAACCTGCCACATCCAACATTACCAGCAAATACACT
>Ga0123357_10012436_pt1 | contig 10983 bp, 2 predicted proteins | sample TergutEmb28metaG_FD_89873 | JGI IMG/M metagenome (GOLD analysis project Ga0123357, IMG submission 89873) | Embiratermes neotenicus P4 segment gut microbial communities from Petit-Saut dam, French Guiana - Emb289 P4 | ecosystem: Host-associated > Arthropoda: Insects > Digestive system > Gut ... | reverse complement strand
TCGTCATTCCCGCGAAAGCGGGAATCCAGGGGCCACGCCACACCAACAGCGGCGTGCAAGGTGAGCCGCTGATGGATTCCCGCTTTCGCGGGAATGACGACGTTTTTTTGCCATGCTCATCCGATTCTGGGGAGCAAGCCGGCAGCGCGGCGCTGCATCAGTCTCTCCCACCAGGGGAGAGGGGCTTGAACTCCCCTCCCCCTCGTGGGGGAGGGGCCGGGGGAGAGGGGGGAATTCTTGCGCGGCAAAGCAAGAGACCCCCCCCGCCGGCAGGCGCCCCGTCGCCGTCAGAGTGCAAAGTATGCGAATAATCACGTTCGAAGAGTGCAAATTGTGTTAAAAGTTCAACCTCGTTTGTAAGGGTTTGCCTTCATTTGGTAAAAGGAGTGCGTAGTGCATAGGCGTGCCATTCATCCAGGAGCAAGAGCGTGGCGGGCGCGCGCGTTGGGCGCATGGCTGCTCATCAGCGCGGGGGGCCTGTCGGCGGCGCACGCGCAGGGCGTGGTGGCGGCCCGGGGCAACACGGCGACGCAAATCTCCGTCAATGCCAATGGCCGGGTGGACGTCGTGCCGGCCAGCGCGCCCGATGGCGTGTCGTACAACGGTTTTGACCGCTTCAACGTCAGCGCCGCCGGCCTGGCCTTTCAAAACAGCGCCGTGCGGGCGCGCTCCATCATCGCCGAAGTGCTGTCGGCCGCGCCGTCGCAGATCGAAGGCCCGGTGGAAGTCGTGGGGCCGCGCGCCAACCTGATCCTGGCCAATCAGAACGGCATCACCGTCAATGGCGGCAGCTTCGTCAATTTCGGCAGCGTGGCCCTGACCACCGGCAGCGTCGCCTTGCGCGCCCAGACCCAGCCGGACGGCCAGACCCAGAATTACGTCGACGTCACCACCCGGCAGGGGCAAATCACGGTCGGGCCCGACGGCCTGTCGGGCGACCTCATCCGGCTGGAGCTGATCGCCAAGACCATCGACCTGCAAGGGCCCGTCAGCAACACCTACTCCTCGCCCACCGCCACGGTGCGCATGGTGAGCGGCGATTCGCTGGCGCAGTTCGACACCCTGGCCTCGCCCACCGACAACCTCACGCCCTGGGTCTACTACACCGCCGGCACGGCCAGCTCGCAGGCGCTGGCGTTGAGCGTCGATGCCGCGTCGCTGGTGACCGCCGGGCACATCCAGATCGTGATCACCGACCAGGGCGCCGGCGTGCGCAACGCGGGCCAGATGGTGGCCTCCGCGGGCGACTTCGAACTCACCAGCACCGGGCTGTTGCAGCAGACCGGCGGCCAGATCCAGGCGGCCGGGCGCGTCGATATCCATGCCGCCGACGTGGTGCAGCAAAACGGCGCCAATGGCGCCGGCAGCCTGATCGCCGCCGGCGCCAGCACGCGCATCGAAACCACCGGCGACATCCGCAACCAGGGGGGCGAAATCACCGGCACCGTCCGCTCCGACGCCGACCCGGACACCCCCTACGCGGTGTACCTCAAGGCCGGCGGCACGATCGAAAACAGCACGCCGGTGGGCGCGGCCCAGACCGCGGTCGTCTTCGGCCAAGCCGACGACGTGATGGTGACGGCCGGCCAGGACCTCATCGACACCAACGCCCGGGTGATCGGCAACGCCAACGTCACCCTGCAGGCCGCCGGCAAAGTGCGGCTCGAAAGCCTGTACGACAGCGGGCAGCCCGACAGCCAGTGGAACTCCAACAACCTGCTGTTTCGCAAGAGCGGCTACCAGATCAACCTGGGCGATCTGGCCGATCCGGCCAATCAGGCGTACGTGGTGGCGCAAGGCGGCGTGAACATCCAGGCGGCCCAGGTGCAAAACGTCGGCGGCTACGTGTTCGCCAACGGCGGCGATGCGCACATCGCCGCCGCCGACAGCGTCCTGGTCCAGGCCCTCGGCACCGGCGCCTACGACTACAGCAAGAAATGCTTCTTGTTCATCTGCCACGCCACGGCGTCGTCCAGCGAGGCGCTGATCGGCGGCCAGGTGCTGGCGGCCCAATCGATGCAGATCCAGGCCGGCAACCAGATCATCAATGACGGCGGCCAGGTCCAAGGCGGGACCGGCATGTCGCTGCAAGCGCCCGACATCCAGGCGATCGGACGCAGCGTCCACACCGCGATCCAGGGCGACCAGGGGCTGAAGGCCCTGTTCGGCGACACCTGGGCGCAAATCTACGCCACCGATCAGGGCGGCTCGTTCACCGCGCAGCAAGGGCAATTGATCCTGCAAGGCGCCGCGCGGCAGGACGGGGGCTCCTTTTCAGCGCCCGACGGCGTGATCGGCGACGTGCAGGTGATCCGCACCCCGGCGCGCGACCCGGTGCTGCTGACCAACCATCTGGGCCTGCTGTGGTGGTAGCGCGTTCAGCCGGGACCATCATCGCGCTGCTGCTGGCCGCGTGCGCGGCGCGGCACGCGGCGGCGCAGACCCGCGATCCCAACGACGAAATGCTGCGCGAGCAGCGCGAGCGCCAGCGCGAGGAACTGCTGCGCCAGCAGCCGGCGCGCATCGACCAGCAAGCCCCCACCGCGCCGCAGGCCCAGGGGGCCGACGTCGCGCCGCGCGACATCGCCGAAACCGGGCCGGTGTTCCTGATCCACGACATCCGCGCGCAAGGCCCGGCGTTGCTCGGCGACGCCGAATTCGCCCGCATCGCGGCCCCGTTCAAGGGCCAGCAACTGGGCGTGGCGCGCATCAACGCCCTGCTCGGGCGCATCAACCGGGCGCTGATCGACGCCGGCTACACCACCTCGCGGGCCTACGTGGGCGGCCAGAACCTGGCCGCCGGCACGCTGGCGGTGACCATCGTGGCCGGCCGGATCGAGCAACTGCTCTACAACGGCCAGCCGGTCGGCGGCAACGCGCCCGGCATGACCGGCGTGCGCCGGGCCATGCCGATGCGCCAGGGCGACATCCTGCGCCTGCAGGACATCGAGCAGGCCGTCGACCAGATCAACCGCCTGCGCCGCAACACGGCCCAGGTTCAGATACGGCCCGGCACGCAGCCCGGCGGCTCCATCGTCGACTTCACCAACAAGCCCACCGACGGCGCCCAGTACACCGTGTCCGCCGACCACAACGGCCCGTCCAGCACCGGCCGGCTGCGGCTGCAAGGCGGCTGGGAGCAGGGCAACCTGCTCGGGCTCATGGAATCGATGTCCCTGGGCCTGTCCACCGCCGAGGACACCAACGCCGTCTACGGCACCTTCTCCCTGCCCCTGGGCTACGGCACCCTGTCCGCGCTGGCCTCTTATTCCGAATACCAGACCCCGGTCGGAACCGTGGCGCTGGTGTACGGCCGCTCGGTCAACTTCACCTTGTCCTACGGACACCTGCTGGCCCGCAACCAGACCAGCAAGACCGCGCTCGACGTCTCCCTGTCGCGCCGCTCCTCCAACCGCTGGATCAACAACGTCGCCCTGACCGGGCAGGGGCTCACCGTGCTGCGCGTCGGCGTCAACCGGCTCACGCGCTTCCAGACCAAGCGCGGCCTCGGCCAGTGGAGCGTCGACGCCGGGGTGGCGCGCGGGCTGTCCTGGCTGGGCGCCGGCCGCGATGGCGCCGGCTTGCCGCCGGAGGCCGCGCGTTTTCAGTTCACCCGGCTGGAAGTCACGGGCTCGCTGGAACAGCCCCTGCCGGCCAACCTGGTGTGGCGCTCGCGCCTGGCCGGTCAATGGACGCGCAACCCGCTGTACTCGTCGGAGCAGATTTTTGCCGGCGGCGTCGCCAGCGTGCGCGGGTTCGCCGAATCCGCCCTCGGCGGCGACCGTGGCGGCTACTGGCGCAACGAATGGGCCTACAAGGGCAAGGCGGCGTGCGGCGCCACCGTGGCCTGCGAACCCTACCTGTTCCTGGACGGGGCGCGGCTGACCACCCTGTCCGATCACCGCTCCAGCAACCTGGTGGGCACCGGCGCCGGGGTGCGCCTGGCCTACGCCAAAGGCTATGTCGACCTGGGCGTGGGCAAACCCCTGCGCCGCCCGGCCGGTATTTCGGGCGGCTGGCGCGTCAACATGAGCGCCAGCTACCAGTTTTGATTGATTGATGGTTTCGATTCCAGAGAGAGACTTCGCCATGAAGCCAGCTTCTGCAAACAGTCCGTTGCGCGTCAAGCCAGGAGCGCCGTCGTGGGCGCGGCGAGTCGCTTTCGCAATGATGGCGGTGTACGGCGGGGCCTGCGTGCTGCCGGCGGCGTGGGCGCAACCGCCGGTGGCCGCGCCCGCCGTGCCCGCGCCCCTGGCGCCGATCGCCGACCCGCGCGCGCCCATCGCCTTCCAGCCCAGCGTGCAAAACTTGAGCAGCGGCGCCGCGCTGGTCAACATCACCAGCCCGAACCCCGCCGGTCTTTCGCTCAACCAATACCAGCGCTTCGACGTTCCCAGCGCCGGCGTCGTGCTCAACAACAGCCTGATCGCCGGCACCCCCCTGCTCGGCGGCCAGGCGGGCGCCAACCCCAACCTGGCGGGCGGGCGCACCGCCAACACCATCGTCAACGAAGTCACCAGCGCCGGCGCGGCCAGCCAACTGGGCGGCACCATCGAAGTCTTCGGCAACCCCGCGTCCGTCATCGTCGCCAACCCCAACGGCATCAGCTGCAACGGCTGCGGCGTCGTCAACACCCCGCAGTTCACCCTCAGCACCGGCGCGCCGACCTGGCTGAACAGCGCCGGGCAAAACGTGCCCTTCGACCAGGCGCAGCAAACCGGCCTGAGCGTCTCGAGCGGGCGCATCGACGTGCTGGGCGGCGGCATCGAAGCCACCGTCGGCGAACTCAACCTGATCGGCAACCTGCTGTACATCGACGCGCCGATCCGCGCCCACTACCTGAACCAGGACATCGCCAGCCTCAACCTGAGCGCCGGCCGCAGCGCCGACGCCATCACCGCCAAGGCCGCCAACGCGGCCGCCGACGGCATCCCCGGCGGCCTGGCCATCGACGCCACCGCCCTGGGCGCCATGACCGCCGGCCAGATCCGGATCGTCTCCACCGACGCCGGCCTCGGCGTCAACCTGGGCGCTCCCCTGCTGGCCTATCAGCGCGGCATCGACATCCAGAGCGCCGGCAACCTCGACACCGCCGGACTGGCCGCCGTCGGCGACATCCAGCTGGACGCCGCCGGGCGCCTGTCCACCGGCGCCGGCATCTCCACCGGCGGCGCGCTGCAAGCCAGCGGGGCACAAGGCGTGGCCCTGAACGGCCCGGTCCTGGCCAGCGGCAACGTCAACCTGCAAAGCAGCCGGGGCAACGTCGCCGTCAACAGCAGCCTGGGCGCCGGCGGCGACCTGAACGTCCAGAGCGGCTACGGCGCCACCTTCATGGGCGCTGCCAGCGTCGGCGGCAACCTGAACGTCAACGCCGGCGACAACGTCCTGCTGGCCGCGCCGCTGGAGGTCAATGGCGGCGCGAGCCTGTCCGCCGGCAACGGCATCCTGATCTCCGACAGCGCCGTCGTCGGCCAGAGCCTGACGCTGTCGGCCGGGCAATCCGTCGGCGTGGTCGGCACCCTCGTCACCGGCGGCACCCTGTCCGCGCGCGCCGCCAGCGTCGGCCTGTACGGCCCGATCATCGCCTGGAGCGCCGACCTCGACGCCGCCCAGTTGGCGCTCGGCCCGTCCGGCGGGGGGCTCAATTTCGGCGGCAACCTCAGCCTGAACAGCAGCAGCGACCTGCACGTGCAGGGCGACGTCCGGATCGGCGGCAGCGCCAGCATCAGCAGCGCCGGCGCGGCCCAGTACGACGGCGCCGTCAACGTCGGCGGCAACGCCAACCTGAACGCCGGCACCGACCTCAACGTGGCCGGGTCGATGCAATCCGGCGGCAATGCGCAACTGTCCGCCGGCGGCAACATCGGCGTGCAAGGCGACATCACCGCCGGCGGCAGCCTGGGCGGCGTGGCCGGCGGCAACATCGACCTGGGCGGCCAGGCCAACTCCGGCGGCCCGCAGAACTGGCAGGCGGGCGGCGCGTTCACCTCCCAGCAAGGCATCCAGAGCGGCGGACTCAACATCGCCGGCCAGAACGTGAGCGTCGCCGGGCCGGTGCTGGTGCTCGGCCCGGCCACCATCCAGGCGGCGCAGAACCTCACGCTCCAGAACAACCTGTGGGCCGACGGCAGCGCCCAGCTCGGCGCCACCGACGTGGCCCTGCAATCGGTGCTCACCAACCAGGACCTGACCATCCGCAGCCAGGGCGGCATCGTCTTGACGCAGGCGCAGGCGCAGCGCGACCTGACCCTCGACTCCAGCGCCGGCAACATCCAGGCCGCGCAACTGCTGGCCGGGCGCGACGCCAGCCTCAGCGCCGCCACGGCGGTCGACGTCATGGGCGCCCTGTACGCCGGGCGCGATCTGAGCGTGCTGGCGCAAAGCGGCGGCGCCAGCGTGCAAGGCCCGGCCTACGCCGGCGGCGACGCCAGCGTGCAAGCGCAGACCATCGCGCTGGCGCAGGGCCTGCAAAGCGGCGGCAACCTCGTGCTCGACGCCACCACCGGCAACCTCACCAGCGGCGCCGACCTGGTCGCCAATGGCGGCCTCCAGGCCAGCACCGCCGGCGCGCTGAACGTGCAAGGCGCGGTCCTGGCGGGCCAGGACATCCGTCTCAAGAGCGTCGGCGCCACCACCGTGCAGGGCGAGCTCATCGCCGCCGGAACCGGCGGCATCGAGGCCAGCGCGCAAAACGGCGACCTCGCCGTCGGCGGCGCCATCGCCACGCCCGGCGCGCTCACCCTGAGCGCGGGCGGCAACATCACCGGCGGCGACCTGAACGCCGGCTCGGCGCGGGGCGACGCCGCCCGGCTCGACGCCGGCGGCGCCATCACCCTGGCCAGCGTCCAGGCCGGCGGCGACTACCAGGCCAACGCCGGGGCCGGCCACCGCGTCGACGGCGACCTCGCGGCCCAAGGCGCCGTCGCCATCACCGCCGGCGGCGACATCGGCACCGGCGGCGCGCTGACGGCGGGGCAAAGCCTGCAACTGCAAGCCGGCGGCGCCATCGACCAGCAAGGCGACGTCCTTGCCCTCGGCGATGCCAGCCTGCGCAGCGCCGGGGCCCAGAACTACGGCGGACAACTGCGCGTCGGCGGGACCTTGAACGCCGTCGCCGGCCAGGGCCTGAGCGTGGCCGGGGATCTGGTGGCCACCAACGGCATCGCCATCCGGGCCGACGCCGGCCCGGTCGACATCCAGGGCGCCCTGGCCACCCAGGGCGACGCCCAGGTGCAGGGCGCCGGCGGCATCCGCGTCGGCGGGCCGGCGCAAATGAACCGGGGCAACTTCGCCAGCAGCGCCGGCGGCATCGACTTCGGCGGCGACCTGACGGCCGGCGACGCGCTCGCCCTCCAGGCGTTTGCCGACATCGGCATCGCCGGCAACACCCTGGTGAACGGGCCGCTCAGCGCGCAAAGCCAGAACGGCAGCATCACCTTCAACGGCAACCTCGACGTGGCCGGCGACTTCGACGCCCACGCCGCGCAGAACCTGAACTTCTACGGCGACAGCCTGCTGCTCGGCGCGGCGCGGCTGAACGCCGACGCCGGCGCCATCACCAACCTCGGCCAGATGACCTTCGCCCAGGCGGTCAACATCGACGCCGCCGGCGACTTCCTCAACGAAGGGCTGATCCAGTCGCCCGAGGACATTGCCATCCAGGCCCGCAACCTGCGCAGCAACCTGGTCAACAGCGGCGGCATCGTCACCCCCGGCCAGCTCAGCATCCAGGCCAGCGGCCAGGGCCAACTGGGCGCCCAGGGCACCTTCAGCGCCGGCAAGGACATGGACCTGTACTTCGCCGGTGGCCTGACCAGCCAGGGCGTCATCCAGGCCGGCCAGAAACTCAGCTACGGCGGCGGTGGCCTGACCAACAGCGGCGCCGTGTCCGCCGATTCGATCGGCATCGACGCCGCCCTGTCCAACAGCGGCAGCGTCTACGCCCAGCGCGACCTGTCCGTCACCGGCGCCACCGGCAACAGCGGCCAGATCGCCGCCACCACCATCGGCATGGCCGACGTCGGCAACAGCGGCCAGATCAGCGGCCAGGAAGTCTCCCTGGGCGCCACCGGCAACAGCGGCGGCATCACCGGCAGCGACGTCAGCATCGCGGGCGGACTGAGCAACAGCGGCAGCGTCGGCGCCAGCGGCACCTTGCAGGCCAGCGGCGGCGACATCAACAACAGCGGCAGCCTGACCGGCGGCACCGTCACGCTGAGCGGCGCCAGCATCGGCAACGGCGGCGTGATCCAGTCGGGCGGCGCGATGAGCCTGAGCGGCGGCAGCTTCTCCAACACCCTGAGCGAAACCGGCGTCTGCCCGGTGGCCCCCTGCGCGCCCGAGGACGTGCGCTACACCCAGACGCCCGGCACCGTCCTGGCCGGCGGCGCGCTCAGCATCGCCGCCGACACCACCAACGCCGGCGTCATCAACGCCGGCGGCGACATCAGCATCTCCGGCAACCTCAGCAACTCCAGCAGCCCCCACGACGGAGCCACCCCGGGCGGCGCCGGCGGCGCGGCCACCAGCGGCATCATCGTCGCCGGCGGCAGCCTGAACGCCAACGGCGGCAGCGTCGACAACCAGGGCCTGATGGTCGCCGGCGGCGCCGTCAACCTGTCGGCCAGCGGCGCCGTCAGCAACGGCGGCAACCTGCTGGGCAGCAACATCGCCGTCCAGGGCAGCGGCTTCACCAACAGCGGCACCGTCTACGGCGTCGGCGGGCCGCCGGCGAACATCAGCGTCGGCGTCAGCGGCGGCTTCGGCAACACCGGCACCGTCATCGCCGGCAGCAAGCTCGACATCAGCGCCGGCAGCTACGCCAACAGCGGCGTCGCCGGCAGCCTGGGCGACGCCTCGCTGAACATGGCCAGCGGCTACGACCCCGCCAGCGCCCCACTGCTGGCCCTGGGCCACCTGGACCTGCAAGTGGGCAGCATCGGCGTCGGCCTGGGCGAAAGCTGGACCTTCACCGGCGCCAGCGTCAGCTGGACCGGCACCCTGGACAACGCCGGCAGCGTCGTCATTGCCGGCGCCGCCAACGGCGGCATCTACAACCACTACACCGGCCTCGCCGGATACTCGGGCTACCCCAACACCACCGACGGCACCTACCGGGTGATCGACGGCGCGGTGCCCGCCGACCTGGCCGGCATGACCGATCCCACCCAGGTCGGCTACACCGACGTCGCCAACCGCGCCTTCGTGTACGTCGGCAGCCTCAACGGCGGCTTGACCAACGAAGCCTCCGACGCCGCCGTCGGCGGCACCTACGTGTACACGCCGGCCTACGTTGACCAGAGCCTGATCTGGAAAGCCACCGACCCCGCCACCGGCGAAACCGTCTGGAGCAGCAGCGCCGCCCGATCCGAGCCGCGCCTGGTCACCGGCAGCAGCCCCACCACCATCACCCTGACCGGCCCCGACACCGGCACCATCGTCGGCGACGCGCTCACCATCAACGGCGGCAGCCTCGTCGTCAATCCCGGCCTCGATCCGGCCACCGGCCTGCCCATGGTGGTGCAGGCGCGCGACCAGAACGTGCCGGTCGGCGGCGTGACCCCGGGCGCGCTGGCCCCGGGCGTCACCGGCACGGTGGCCATCGTCGGGGCGTCCGCCTCGGTGGCCGCGCAAGGCGGCGCCCCCGGCCCGATCGGCGCCGGCGCCATCGACGCGACCGGCAGCCTGGCCGCCGGGGCGCTGCCATCGTCGGCCGGCGGCGGCCTGCCGGCCGTGGGCATGAACTTGCCGGTGGACGTCAGCACCGTCCAGGGCGGCGTGGCCGCGCTGCTGGGCGGCGGCCTGACGGCGCAACTGCCCGACTGGGACCAGCTGCGCATCATCCCCGGCGGCATCAGCGCCAACGACCTGACGCTGAACCTGAGCGGCCAGCTGGTCAACCGCGGCCAGTTCGACGTCACCAACAACCTCATCGTCAGCGCCGCCGAAGGCATCGACAACTTCGGCGCCGCCATCCAGGCCGGCGGCTACGCCATCCTGACCGGCGGCTTTCTCAACAACCAGAACGGCAGCATCGACGCCGCCACCCTCCTGACCAACGTGCAGGGCGACCTCGACAACACGCGGGGCAGCATCACCGCCGTCGACGGCGCCTACCTGGGCGCCGGCGGCAACATCCTGGGCGCCCAGGGCCAGTTCCTCGGCAACGGCGGCTCCATGACGCTGGACGCCGGCGGCAACATCAACCTCGACGCCAGCCACGTCCAGGGCCAGCAGGGCACCGCCCTGTACGCCGTCGGCGACATCCAGGCCAGCCAGGAACAGCTCGCCAGCGCTGCCGGGGCCACCGTGATCCACGCCGGCGGCAACATCGACCTGACCGCCAGCCAGGTGGCGGGCCAGCAAGGCGTCGACGTCCATGCCGGCGGCGACCTCCTGGCCAGCCAGGGGCAATTCGCCAGCAGCGCCGGAACCACCGCGCTCCAGGCCGACGGCAACCTCGATGCCCGCGCCAGCCAGGTCACGGGCCAGCAGGGCGTCAGCGTGCAGGCCGGCGGCGACCTCCAGGCCAGCCAGGGCCAGTTCGCCAGCGCGGCCGGCACCACCGTGCTCAACGCCGTCAACGGCAACCTCGATGCCAGCGCCAGCCAGGTCCAGGGCCAGAAGGGCGTCGGCCTGTTCGCCGGCGGCGACCTCAGCCTGGGCGCGCTGACCAACACCCAGACCAGCACCCAGGACCAGTACGCCAACGTCACCACCCAGGGCGACTTCGGCACCATCACCAGCCGCGTCAAAACCGGCAGCACCAGCACCACCAGCACCACCCACCAGGGCGCCGTCATCGACGCCGGCGAAGGCAGCGCCCTGCTCGTGGCCGGCGGCGCCCTCAACGCCGATGGCGCCACCATCACCGCCGGCCAGGACGCCTACCTGCAAGGCGCCAGCGTGACCATTTCGGCGCTGACCGACCAGAGCGCCAGCAGCCTCACCGACAACCGCCCCGGCTACAGCCACAGCCTGACG
>Ga0123357_10012435_pt1 | contig 10983 bp, 4 predicted proteins | sample TergutEmb28metaG_FD_89873 | JGI IMG/M metagenome (GOLD analysis project Ga0123357, IMG submission 89873) | Embiratermes neotenicus P4 segment gut microbial communities from Petit-Saut dam, French Guiana - Emb289 P4 | ecosystem: Host-associated > Arthropoda: Insects > Digestive system > Gut ... | reverse complement strand
TCGCTCCAACATATTTCGATCCTAAGATCATCTTCAGGGAGCTACACTGTTCCTTGCTAAAGTCACATTTTTAAAAACGCTCACTGATTAATTTCCTTATATTAACTTGGTGCTGGGGCAGCATGTCGTATTGTGTAAGTCGTAGGCTGCAGCGTACGACTTACACAATACACAATTAATCAGTGAGCGTTTTTAAAAATGTAACTTTAGCAAGGCACAGTGTAGCTCCCTGAAGATGATCTTAGGGTCGAAACATGTTGGAGCGATTTTAAATGTTTTAATGTTAAAAAAAACTATGTATGTGCATTAGTCGGTGTGCTAATTAAATGACTCTACCAAATGCACGGTACAACGATAAATATAGAAAAGTTATGTGCTTCATCACAGGGTCCTGGATATTTTTGACTTGGCTGAATGATGAAAGAAATGATTGTTTGTGATTATTTACACCTTACTAATACACTGCTGAGTAGAAACTAAATTTTGATTACAAGTATTATATTATGTGATATTTTAACATAAGATATAATGTATAATTTGCATACATGCACATTTGTAAACGTTGTAAGCCCTAGAAACCAGCTGTAAGTGGTTTATACCTTGCCCTCGATACTTACTTACTTACTTCGTGGTGCAGAGTCCTTCTTGACAAGCTAACTGGTTTGCAGCTAGTCAAGAAATTCCCCGCATTTCACGTAACCCGAAGGTTCATTACCGCACTCAAAAGCGTCCGCCAACTCTCTCTATCCTGGACCAGCCCAAACCAGTCCATATATCCACATACCACCTCCTGGAGATCCATACTAATATTATCCACCCATCTATGCCTAGGTCTCCCCAGAGGTCTCCTTCCCTCCGGTTTCCCCACCAAGACCCTATACACCCCCTTCTCCTCACGCATACGCGCCACATGCACCGCTCCCTGCGATACTGGTATAAAACCCCAAGAAGGACGAAGACCAAATAAATAAATGGAACAGTTTCGTTGCGATTGCAGCTTTGGGTGTAGCAGGTTTGTGTTCGTATTGATTGCAATGGCCGTCTGGAGGGTTAAAGACGCAATCTCTTAAGATGGAAAGTGTTGTTACATTTATACCATTTACAGCCATAATATCAATTACTACTATTAATACTATTATAAGATTGTCGTTTATTTACGCAATGACTCGACAATATGTGGAAGGTTACAAAATCAGCTGCAAAAACCACACAAAACACCAAAATAACAAAACATAAGACAATAATAATAATAATAATAATAATAATAATATATGTTAATAGACTTTGCAATCTCAGGAGATAGTAATGTGATTAAAAAAGAAGCCTTGAAAATTCTAAAATATAAAGACCTTACAATAGAAATACAGCGCATGTGGAATGTAAAAACAAAGGTGATACCAGTAATAATAGGGGTGACTGGGACTATTTCAAAGTCACTTAGAAAATACGTGAGCAACATACCAGGAAACCATGAAGTCAAGGAACTCCAGAAAATAGCCATATTGGGCACTGCACCCATACTTCGGAAAGTACTAATGTAAAAGTACAATAGATTCAACACTGAAACTAACGATATAAGCACCATGAATAGTAAAAACAGAATAGCTGCAATACTGTATTCCCTAGGGACACAGTTTGTCTCAGTAATATAAGTATAAATACCCTGCATAAAGGAGACGAAGATGATGATAATGCTAATAATAATAATAATAATAATTTCAGAGGTTTGTTTTTTAAATTTAATTTTTTAGGTAAGGGAAGTGCATCGCGTTATTTTGTCTTCTTCTCTTTCCTCTTTTATGTGTTCTGCTCGTGTATTAAAGATGATTTTATACTTGGTCGTAAGGCTGTCGATTCGCCACCTAAACACTTCGCGGAGTTCATCGTAATTCTTTATCACCGCCATCATAATTGTCTGAATTAATTTCTGCACTTGAAGGTGAAGTTTTTACTGACACACGGGCATAAAAACACATTTTAATTCGCATCACTGTAAGCCGAAGTATACAGAGGTATAAATTTCACCCTGTAACCTGCCGTAAAGGCGCTGGTACCTACAAATCACGCAGCTCCAGAAATTTTACTTTCTACTTTCAGGAGTTTAAACCAAAGAGATCTTCAATTTCTGAAAGTCTTGGATGATTACTTTCATTTCAAATGTATAGATGTCATTAAATTTACCTCCCGTAAATAAGGCTCTAATAGATGAATTTGCTAAAATATGGTAAATGACAAAGGAGGCTAATATTCACAGTTATGAACACTTTAAGATTTTATCTTTGAATAAATTTTTGAAACAGGGGTTTTAGTCTCACACTAGAGCTCAGATTTATAGATGAAAATATGACAAGACAAAGGATGGCACCATGATATCTTGCCTTCTGAAGTACGCTATTATGGGTGCGTTATTACAACCGAGGGTGGAGGAAATGGAGATCGTGGAACCTGTTTTCGCTTAATTTCTCACTTAATAACGTCCAAAATAAAGACGGTTAAAGACGCCCTGAATATTTTAAACTAATTGAAAATAATAGAAATTCAGGAAGGTAACAACAAAGCCATATTAACCAGCGAAGAGATACACAAACCAAGACACTCCCACAAAATTACTACAACAACGACAGGAGATGCAGCTGAAACCATACTGAGCAGGTTTATGTAGAAACGGAACACCGCTACAATACCAACAAACGATATTCGTGTCATAACTACACTGACCCAGACAACCTTAGAGAATTAGACATTGGTACGAGGCAAAGTACAGCACAAGTTGAAACAAGATCGTCGAATTTAAACGCAGAAGCACTGACATGTCGGGAGAAAAATGGTAACGGTCCTCGAGTCGAAACCAATACATTCAGCTCGTAAAACTACCACAGAGCAGCGCAGGAACCTTATACGTTCTACATGCTAAAGCAAAAGGAAGGCCAGACCGATTTGTTACAATTACTGAGAAACACCCAACTACAGGCACTTGAAACGCAGAAATTTAAAGAAACCCAGGTTCAGAAAGAAGCAGAGTTGACAACATTTTTCATAAGTGAAACCAATTTGAGAAACTGTCCACACACACATATATGTTCAAGTCGCGAATAAGACAATAGTTGCGACAGTTGACTCAGGTAGTGAAATTTCCATTGTAAATTAAGAGTTATATTAACATCTCATGTCGCAAGGTTTAGTGGCTATTGAAAGAGGGATAAGTAATACACGGTTGGTAACAGTCGTTGAAGGACGCAGTCGGCTTATCAGGAAAACAAATTTTTTACCGCTTTCCCAGGGAGGAAGAAATATTAGAGGTTTTGTTCTTAGTATCGCAATAAATGTTAACACCGATGCTTAATGGTGTGATATTTTAGAAGAATATGGCGCAGATATTGATTTTCGTCAGCGACGCTTACTTTTCGAAGTAAATAACACAACGAGGAGGTGAAGATTTGTGAACGAAGGCGTAGTTAGTTTGGAGGAAACAGCGAATTGTGTTACAGTTGACAACCAAGCAGATGATGAAAGGGACAGTGATTTGACCATCAGATAGGAGAGGAAAAGTGGCCACTGCCAATTAAAATCGAAGCTGAAGATTAATAAGTGGAAAAGACTAGTGATAGGAAACGCCTCTTTTATAAGTATAAATCATAGATATAATATAACACTTTCATGGGTTTTTGTAATCCTGTTTAGAAATTACGCACACGCCAAGGCGCAAACGCTAGCTTACATATATTAAACATGTGCAAGTCATCCTATGTTAAACTCCCATAAAGCAATAACGACCGCTTGATTTTTCAAGAAACTCTGGGGTTCTTATCTGTATTTCGCTGCACTTTTAACGCAGGCGAAACTGTGGGGTCACCCGTTACCCACCGCTGGCAAGTAACACCTCTCCATAGCAACAGTAGAAACAGAAAATTTTGTAGCTTTTTCGTCCAAAAGCCAATTATTCCTGTTTGTTAGTCGCGTTAAACTACTCTCGCTCTCTCTGCTTCTCCCTTTCTCTCGCTCTTCCTTTTATCTCTCTATGAAGACAACTGCAAGCCCACAATGATGATGTTACCGCCTCATTTCTCGATGCCTGCCAGTGTCTGAACCCTAGTTTCGACGCGTTTGAAACTGCCTACAGCTTGCGATTCCAGAATTGCCCACAGAACTTTCCACACGATGTTTCCTCAGTCCGTTAAGGTGCTGGGTCTTGTTCTTGCTGTAACATTTTCTTGTTTTCCTCCCTCGACTAATTACAGATGTAAAGCTTTACCTCGACGTCAGTCAGAGTTCACCTCTTTTATCTTCAGTACAATACGAGCATTGCTGCTACGAGACTCACATGCATCCAGCGGAAGTTCACCTTACCTACTTACTCTATGGAGCAGCGTCCTTCTAGAGCAGCTAACCGTTTCGCAGCTGTCCAGAAATTTTCTGCACTTTATGGAAACCCGAAAGTTCATTACAGCGTTTACAACAGTCCGTCACCTGTCCCTATCCCTGAGCCAGATCAATCCAGTCCATGTGCCCCACACCTCACTTTCTGAAGATCCATTTTAATATTATCCTCCCATCTATGCCTGAGTATTCCAAGTGGCCTCTTTCCCTCAAGTTTCCCCACCAAATCCCTGTATGCACCTCCCCTGTCCAAAATACGTGTTACGTGCCCTACCCATCTCATTCTTATCCATTTTATCGCCCGAATAATTTTGGTGAGGAATACACATCAAGCGGAAGTTTGCCGCTCTGTAGTAATCTTCTCTTCCTTTCGCCCGTTTATTTTTACCACAACATTACAGTACCTCAACTACACAACGTTCCTTATGTAGGAGAAAATATCACCTAGAAACACTACTTTTTTGTTACTGTTTGCTCTGGCATATAAAGTTATCCTTCCATTTTGGACACTATATGTTCTCGAGTACCTACTTCGATACTTAGACATTTCCTTTAGCTTGGTGTTTTATCTGCTTACCAAGAATTGTGGAGCTAGTTGTGAAACTTTAGCTTCTAAATAGTTGGATACATTTACAAACAAATTATTATTGTCCTTCTGTAGATTTTACTTTAGCAATGTTCTTTGTTTTATCTAATAATCTGTTTTTTGGAATTGTAAAATTGTATTCTGTATAATAATGTGCATTTGTCCTCTATTCTAATTCGGTAATTAATTGATTTTTATTGCACTACGTGCCCAATTCCTTTTTTGTTTACTTAGTACATATCATGCGTAGAAACTGCCTTCGATGTCACGTTATTTAAGGAAGGATGGAAGGAAGAATAACATGAATAGAAAGCAGACGAAGACATGAGCAGCTACAGGATAGACCTAGGGAAAAGAGAAGATTTCGGAACTTCAGAGAGCAAACAATGCATCGCACTGCGTGGAGAATTTGCTTTGGAAAGGCTTTGGACCTGTCGCAAGACCGTCCAAGTAACGAATACGCACTCCTTTGCTTACGAGTCCTAATTTTGTAACTGACCGTTATTATTTTGGGTCAGCATGCTAGAACACAAGAATTGAATTGAACCGAATTAATATTCATATATACAGCAGGAAATAGTTACAGGGCAGCATGCAAATTTGATGTGACTGTGGCCACCGCGAAGGCAAATGGGGTAGTGGAGTTGAGCCCCATTCTTCTGAATCTCGACATAAATGGGAGTGGGTGATCAGCTTTACATTCTGGCCGCCTTATCCTCGTAAACCAGTACCCTGTATTTTCTTAAGAAGTAGCTCATACGATTTCTTGCAGCTGTCGAGAAATAAACCTGAGGGCAGAAATGAGACTTTATTCCATAGATTATTTGTGTAATATGAAAATGATCAATCAGGTTACAATATGCCTATATGTGAAATGAAAGCACATAGAATTATTTATTTATTCTTGAAATACCAAAGAGTATTAAACAAGCAGTCTAATTGCATTTTTTTTTGTAAGTTCTATTACTCCAACTAAAGGTTTATATTTCAGAAACTGTACATGTTTTGCTATAACACATTCGTCCTGCTATGTGCGCACTGTAATTGCTAAAGTGTTTGGAAGGACAGGGAAAGTTAACTGTTTGACAACACGTCTACAGAATATGTATGGTTCTGTATTTCTATTGTCCGCTACATGAACGATGACAACTTTCAAGCCATCAGTTATCTCTCCTTTCTCTTTTGAGTTTAAACAATTTTGCAAAACTTTTATTTTTTATTTGTATTTCCTCGTGTTTAGCACGCAAATCCCATTCATACATAAAACTATCCTCTCTCTCTGCCATATCGGAAAAAATCTGAACATTTGATCACCAGTACAGATCTGCGTGAAACAAAGTTGTTATATTTTAAAACTAAGTTACACAGGCATGTATATAATTACAGGGGTTGATAAATTAAAATACAATTCTTAAACTTTACTTATATGAAATTTTCGAAATGAATCGTACATAGTAAGTTGCTACAAATGAAGTGTAAGGAATTTTTAACTTAAGAAATACTCAAGCGATTATGATTAATTGCAACATAATGTATCGATAAGTTTAAGATGCCCTAATTGTACAAAGTTAAATCGCCTTTAAAATTTAAATATTAATGAAGAAAAAATAAAATAATTTTAAGTTGCGAAATGTGCTGTCCTCAGTACATTTAGGTTTACAACAACACGTTTGTATTTAAACAAATTATTATGAAAACTTGAAGCCTGGTGCATACAAAGGGAAGATTTTCTTAAATGTATATTCTTTCAAGCACAGTTCAGTCGTACTCTCGTCAAAATTTGATGTGGTGCGAAATTCATAATTTTATTTTCGCTAATAAGTTAGCATTAGTCCAGTTACTACTGAGTGAATAGTCTGGCAACTAAGTTCGTTCATGTTCTTATAATAAAACCAACTAGATGCACTAATTTCTCAAATTTATTTTTGGAATAAAACTCTACATGTTACGGACAATTACTCTGTTCATCATCAGGAGTTTTTCACTGCACACACCGCAATGGTATATGTCATACAGATTTGCTGACAGCTTGCAGCTGTCAGCAAATCTGTATGACATATACCATTGCGGTGGGTGCAGTGCAAAACTCCTGATGATGAACACAGGAATTGTCCGAAACATGTAGAGTTTTATTCCAAAAATAAATTTGAGAAATTAGTGCATCTAGTTGGTTTTATTATAAGAATTTTTCACGATGCACGGTGACCTGAAAGTCAAAATCGTTCATTTTTTTTGCCGTCCAGTAAGTACGACTGATTTCTTACAAATTATAATTTTTAGGGTGCTAACGATATCATGATAAGGTCCAACAACATTCTCAACGGAAAGTGGTAATGAAATTTCATGTTCTGTTTTATAGATAATTCCTTGAACATACTGCTACCGACTTTTTAGGGAAGGTCCTATACAACGTAGTCAATTCAATAGTTACGTGAGATGAAAACTGAGAACCGCAATTAATAACACTCCGGCATTTGAATGTAATGCGTAAGCCATGCGGATTCGACACGCTATGTAACCTGTTACCACAAATTATGTCTGTATTAGTTATGGTTTAGTTCCTTCCTTTGACAAAGGGGTGACACAACTAATTACATCCGTATCGACCCATGAACTATGTAGAACACAATTGACTCTCTCACTAAGCCCTTCAGCAACTCGAGAGTTTCATGTTGCTATTACAATATTATAGACAAGTATTCTCCCGAAAATTAATTAATCTCTCTGAATGCATTTATTTTAGCCCTGAAGATAGAATCAGAATTTTTCCTGCCGGATTTGGGGTCAAATCGCAGTGCTCAAATCCAGAAGACCATCAACCGATCAGTACTCACATTGAAGACCTGAAAACTTGTAACTTATAAAATCTACACAACTTAGAATTTTGAATTTTGAAGCAATTAGCTAATCCAATATTTTCATAAAATTGTTTTGAATAAAAGTCAATATTATTTCACAGGTAAATGAAATAAGCGGCAAACTTCATAGTACAAGTTTGCTGCAATAACTTCTTTGTAATTTATTCCAATAAAGTTCTCTATTTGCTACGTACTCTGATGTTTAACATCTCAGCACACTGCGCATTCCGCACACAGTGACTTATGTGCACCAAAAGATTCTGACAGTGCAATTTCGCCGTTTTTTATATCGGCAGAACACTGTGTTCTCTCAGAGTTAGGAGCTAAAACTTTGAATATAAAAGATTGATTGTAGTCTGTGAAATAGCTAACATTAATTAGCACTCCGCGGACCAAAACATTCAAACTGAGCGACTGGTTGCAACACGCTTTGTATTGGGCTACTTTTCCAAATATTTGTAGCCAGAACCATCTATAACATTTAACACATACTGCACTCAAAATCTTTCTCACTACGCCAATATATAATTACGAGTAAATGTATCTTACACGTAACCATCTACGTCACAGACGTAATTTTGTGAGTGCGTGTGGTTAAGTTTCAAAGTTGTACTTAATACAATTTTTAAGTCGGAATAAGTATGTAATATTACAAAATCTTTATATACTTCCTTATATTTCCTCCCGACCTAAATATGCACCGAAATGGTCAAGTATTTTTGTATAGTACATTTCAAAATTTCTTCACCTCACGAAAGCTTCATTACGAAGTATGACACCGTGTTCTATAAACTGTGCACAATATTCATATCTGTGTGATTTAGAAAAACAGAAATTCTTTTATAATGTTTTAAAGCAATGTACCTAATATTTTGATGTTTATTGGACCGTGCATCTTTGTGATAACTGAAGAATAAAAAAAAACAACTAGGTGCCACTTATTATTTTATTGTACTTCTTATAGGCTCAACATGTTTTGGGCATTACTATGATGTTGATTACCACATTGGTCGTTTCGTTCTTGGTTTGCTGTAGGTTGGAGGTTAGGTGCGGTTAGGCTGGAGTAGTGTCCGGGATGCAGAGAAAATTCTCGCTTTCAAAACACATAACGAAAACTCCCCACATAACATTTATGTAATTATGTGCTTATCAATCTCTTGGGTTTTTAGTCCAATGTAAAGTCGCTTATTTGAAAGTTACTGTAAAAGTCAGTGCCCTAAAATAATCCGAGCTTAAAGAAGAGAATAGAAAAGCAATAAACACATAAATTTTTCCTTACGTCTTTACACAACCTATTTCTGTTAAAATTTCTGTTTTATCCGAAAGACATATGTTATGCTTGGAAATGTTTGTCGCCTGCATGCTTCTTTTCATGCAATAACATTTTTGATTCATGACTCTTTCGTTCATTTTTCTACCATTTGGAGGGTAACACCACTGACTTATAAGTGCGATGGAAGATGGAGTTTGGGTTTTCGAACTCTCCCCAGGAATCTATCTAATCATAAGAAGGGAAAGTTTACGTTAAAATACATAAGTACATACTAGTTAATATATGAGCATACATAGGCTTACTAAAGGTCTGAATTTGTGCGAATTTTGTCGAAGTTTCATGCAACAAAAACTAACTTAAAACTAAACGAGTTGCATATATTGAAAGATTAAAAATATATTTTGTTGCCAAGTTTGATAAATGATTTTTGGAATAACATACCAAACGATTATTTTTGGAATAATATATGAAACACACAATAAATTGAACGAGACATGATGACAAAAGTTTGAAAGCAGGTTACGATGACTTTTATAATGTAATGTCATATATTTTATACAGGCATTTACAATTATTTGACAATGAACGGCAGAGCACATAAGTTTCCGACGTTGATACACATTTTCATAATAGTACTAGGAAATATTGTAAATTTCCCAAAACTCTATATAAGAACCATTTCAATGCCTTAATCAAGTAGTGATAATGTTATTCTATTAATTCGAATCTTATGGAAATAGAATGCATTATTGTGGACTGGAGTCAGCTGGCTCAGTACGAATGGACATCCGTGTTCTATAATACGTGCAAAAATCCTTGACTGGCCAAGGAAATGTAACTTTTCAAGAATAAATCTACTCTATGAAATTATTCTCACTGCAGAAATTTGTATACCCATTAGTAAATATTATTACGAATAAAGGATTGCAAGCAAAGGGTATAACATGTTCTGTAGGGTCATGAGGTTCCACGTCTGAAAGATTTCTATAAATCATCACAGACTACTATAAATAAATGAAGATGGAATACTTTAAGATTTAATTCTCAGTAATATAATTTTGAATGTAGTATGTCCGTTACATCTTCATCTTCACAAGAACCTAATATTGATATTAATAGATTTTTCTAAGAAAATTTTCAAATACAATAGAGACAAAAAACACGGAGTTTTTGAAGGTATATAATATTTATGAATGTATTTTTATGTGAATAGTAGAAAATTAATCATTCAAGATAATTTAGAGTTGTTTAGATTTATCGAAATTCTGTAGGTATTTTGGCAGTCGGACAGTAGCATGTTATGGGTAGTGATGCAGTGTTCTGATGCAATATATAACATATCGCAAGTAGAATTAGTTGTTGGAAACGACATACTTTAAATCTCAAATTTGGTTGACATATAGTGAGCAGACTACTAAATACTCTTTGAAGTTGTTATCTAGAAATTGCCCATAATTTGCAGCAAGTTGAACAGCAGCTGTGTGACTCACCGCCACTCGTCGTGTTGTGTACCTTACACCCCGCCATACAGGGCACATAATTCCGTTTTATCCGAGTTCACAAGAGAAGCTTCAAGCACAGCCTAACGTATGTATCTGTTGTTTGTGGGTACACAATACTGTTTAATACTGAGTATTTTTGTTATGGAGTAATATGTAAGTCAAAAATAGTATGACAATATAGTATGACAATTATCAAAGGAATTTATAACACGTTTCCCATTGATGACCGCCTCTGTGATCTAGTGGTCAGAGTTTCTGGCTACAGGGTTCGATCCCCGGCGCTACCAGATTTTCTGAGTAGTAGTGGGTCTGGAACGGGGTCCACTCAGCCTCGTGAGGTCAAACTGAGGAGCTACTTGAATAAAAAAGTAGCTGCTCCAGGTTCAG
>Ga0123357_10012431_pt1 | contig 10985 bp, 11 predicted proteins | sample TergutEmb28metaG_FD_89873 | JGI IMG/M metagenome (GOLD analysis project Ga0123357, IMG submission 89873) | Embiratermes neotenicus P4 segment gut microbial communities from Petit-Saut dam, French Guiana - Emb289 P4 | ecosystem: Host-associated > Arthropoda: Insects > Digestive system > Gut ... | reverse complement strand
GTATTAACGGCCGAAACATGTTGAGCATTCAATGAGTATTGAATATATAATAAAATAAGTGGCATCAAGTTGGTTTCTCTTTATTCAACTATCAAGATGATGCACGGACCCATAAACATAAAAAATTATATATACTCTGAACATGAAGTTACTCCTCCCCTAAAATTAAATTACAAAATAAAGGCAATAATTGAAGCCATATTAACCCTTTAAATGCCAAGTTAAATCCCATCTGCCCTTTGCTAGCATTATTTGGAGCTCACCATATACTCCACGTTAGCAGGTAAAGGGTTAACCAATAAACACAAAAATAAAGATGTAATATATTAGTTCTTCAATCAGCACTACTAGATGTATCTACATCAGCCATCAGGCAGACATCCGTTCACAAAAAGAATAAAACAGGGAAGGGCCTCTCCTAACAGCAGGTAAAATTGTTTTACATTAGTGATAACTATTATTAGATCTCCTGCTTAATGATTTTTGTTTCTGTATGTATTCACTTTCTTGTATTATTACGGCCTGATGATGGCCCAATCTTGGGCCTGAAACTAGTCGCTGTTTAATATACATATTCATAAAAGTATGTTCGCTGTGACTGGAAATTCTTTTCGATCTATGTGAGTGATACGCCAACGAGGATGTTACACATACAGCTCTTCCAGCTCATTGGGACCTATATACAAGTTTACACTTCAGACACTGTTCAGAAGTCGGCTTTCAGGCTGTAAAGAATGTGCAACAGATTTCCCTTCCGTGACATTTCCCCCACTCTGATGTCGCACAGCTAGAACTCGCTTCTGCTTGAATGAGATTAATAGGTTTGTATCGAAACGTCGAGAACCGCCTAAGCAGTTACGCAACTTCGTACCACAGAATAGCAGAACCTCAATATCAGTGGACTAAAGCCGAAAAGCTTCATACATTTCTGCAATGATTACCACATATTATCATCACTGGCCAGCATCCTGCCATCTATCGACGTATTCAAGGATCACTGACAAGACACTGGGAGGAAAATAATTATTGCAAGTTAGAAGAATGTGTGATGAATTATCGGAATTGTTCTAGACTTAACATTTAGTAAGAACATGTTGTGCTTTGAAAAAAAGTGGAATACTTCCAGATTTGCACCTGGACACTTTTCAATTAAATTTCTCTCATAAATTTAACCAATAGAAATTAGACAGTTGGACAACATGAATACACCCATTCTATTGTGATTGGATAAGCAGTGTGCTGTGCACATTCGTGATTGGCTGAATTTCATACGCGTGGTAGAGTACTATTGGTTTTCGGTACACGAGTCCATGGTAGTGTGCTGTCTGGAGTAGGGTTTGGTGATTTCGGTCGTAGTGCATAGTATCATTAAAGTCAGTATTCTGTCAGTTGCGTGTAGTTGAAAATAGAAATGAAAGGGTTTCTGTTTTGTGTTCTGGGTATCCTCTTGATAATAGGTAAGAAGTTCATTTTGGTTTGAATTATAAGTATTGTATGTAAACGTGAAATCAACGTGCCGGTATTTTGACCGACTAATGTTTTGGACTGTGTACATCGTCTAGTCAGATCTATCTCATCACTGCATTGAGGATATAATGGACGACTATTTCTTTTATTGAAGTGTATAGAATACGCTCAAATGTTTTGTCCTGTGAACTCCAATTCTGTACCGAATTGTACGTTTGACAGAAAATCGCATGTAAACTTTGACGCCATGTAGCTTTGTATTGTAACACTTTATTTTTCAGGATTTTCACGTGCAGACGATGCCGCAGAAACAGCGACAGAAACTGTGGACGCAGATATTGGATCAAGTAGAGAAGGATCTAGAACGGGTAAAAACCTTAATTCGTGTATTGTCAGTCTGAATAAGTGTCGTCAGTATTTTGTTTCGGAATGTGTAAATATGAGGCTGGGACCGACAGGTCTTACATTGAATTTATGGTCGTATTGTCTTTGAATTGACACCATTGTAGAAGACAAGTGGTTGCTTGTTGATGCTAGAGATGAAGGGAGACTTCTACAAATTGTTGCAGATAAGGTTAAGTGTAGACTGGAGTCTGGTAAGATTCCTGTTGTAATTGGTGCAGGATCTAAACCTTTTCTAGGTTAAGGACCAGAAGCAGAACGATGTACCCACAAGGTATCCAAATCACTACAAGTAAGAAGACCTAAACTTTTAGTAATCTCACAGGTTACCATCAGAACATTAGAGGGCTTGTACACAAAATTCCTGTCTGTGATCAAAACTCCATATTGGGTGCTTGATACAACATCATATTAAATGGCAAGAAATATGACTATGAAATTTTAGCAGTTACACTTTGGGAGCTGGCTTCTGCAGACAGGCAGTAGCTAAAAGGAGGCATAATTATTTTTATTTAAAAAATCCCAGACGTTTGGTCAGATGTAAAATGTCATGGCAAGGACATTGAATGGTGTGTCATACGACTGGAATCATAATCCTCTGTCATATATGTTTTGTTGGTATATAGAGCACCATCAGAAAATTCTGAATACTCTGTAGATGGATTAGACAACATTTTAAATTTTCTCTACAAACCCAGAACTGAATTTGTTATTTGTGATTATATACATACTGAATATCCTGCTGAAATTTAACATAAATGTTTCAATTCTCCTCTTATATTATTTAATCTTATATCAACTCTAAACTTCCCAACAAAGACTTAAAATGGCTCTAGTACTGCAACTGATGGCATTGTTTATAGACAGTTCCAGGAGGATCATTATTCCATTAAACTAGTGATAAAAGGGCTTTGAGGTTGTGATGCACAATTACCCTTATTAGATAACAGAAGCTAAAGTTTTATGGAATTGAAGGTGTAGCTAGTTAGTGGTTTAACTCATACCTTAATGATAGAAAAGAGAATTGTTATAAAGTCCCCAAATTCAGACCAGTACACCTCTTCAGACTGGACAGTGTAAAGTATGGACTTCTAAAAGGTTCTGTACTTGGCCCATGCTCTTTCTAATGGTACTAGTATTATTGTTTATCATCCTGAAAAGGAGCACTTTCAGAATTATATTAATGTGTTTGGTAGGTTGAACAAATTGTTTACAGTCAATAAACTTACATTAAACATTAATAAAAACAAATGTCATGAACGTTGGTGCTAGGCAAAGATGCATAAATTTAAGTATAAGTTGTCATAACAAAACAATTGAAGAAGTAACAGCAATAATATTCCATGGCCTGCATGTCAATAATAACCTTAACTGGGAAGAGCATATTGAATATGTTATTCCCAAACTCAGTTGAGCATGCTGAGCCATGAGGATGGTGCACATCATCCATGACATCAGATGCTTTAAAATTCGTTTATTTTGCTTACTTCTGTTCAGTTATGTAATACATAATTATCTTATGGAGAAATTCAACATACAGCAAAAAAAAATATTAACAGTCCATAAGAAAATTATTAGAATAGTGGTGGGTGTAAGGAAAAGTGTCTCTTGTAGGGAATTGTTTGAGAAATTCTATATACATCCACTTGCAAGTGAATATGTTATGCCATGATGTACTGTTGTAGACAACATAGAAAAATTTCAAAAATCAGAACTACACAGTGAAAGTACCAGAAGTAGACACATTTTCCATGTACCAGATTCTGAGCTCACTAGTTATACTAGTGAGTTCAGAATACTCTGCACTGCAGTAATCAAGTTATTTAATTCTTTTCCACCCAACATTGTAATTTTAATACATGATATGCAAATGTTTAAGACTGCACTAAATTTTATGCCTTTGCTCACTCCTACTCTGTAGAAGAATTTACTTCAGCTGACAAGTCTTAAGAAATGCACACATTTGCAAATGTGTTCTTGAACAGTGCTACATTATTCTGCCATATGTTATAATATAATACTCTTGCGTTATTGAAGTTAGAGAATTTATGTAATTATACTGTATTGGCTTTATAATATGACATGTTCCATGTCTTGACTCTTGTATTATCTGTAGAATGTAAATAAATTCTTTTCTATTCAATTCTGCAGTTGAAAAATTTAATGTCATTGTATTAAGTTTTCCATCCAGTATGCTGCACACCGAGCATGGGATGTGGAAACTGTTAGGCCTAATAATTCTTTGAGATTTAAAATTTCCAGCTGAATTGTCATACCAGGTGATGCTTGCTTGTCTTGCTTATGTTTTGAGGTCCTCAGATCTTCATCTTGGAGTACTGTTATGGTTTTGCATGTCTGATTTTGTATTGTCTAATGGCCTGGTTAACCATGAGGTGGCCCTTAGACTTGTAGTTGCAGCTGGCATAGTGATCTCTGTGCTGCTTGCTGTGGGTTAACATTTTAGTATACTGCTGGAAACAGTAAAACAAAGCTATTCTGGTTTCATTAATCAAAACTCACAAACCCAAGTGATATCTCATCACAGCTTTGGTTTGGTGTAGTAATGACTGAGAATTGACTATAAAAATTGTGTGGTGGCTGCTGGAAGTGAATACATAACACATGCTATCTTTTGATTTACAAGGCTCCTTTCATTATGTTTGTGATATTTACTTCATGTTTGCTTTCATATAAAAATTGTGATTTATTTTGCGCAGATGTGTATTGAATTTAACTAGCAAAGTAAAGCAAAACATCTGGGTCTGATAAGGATTCAGAAGCCTTAAATTGTGTAATTTGGAAGCTTTATAGTTGAACATTTTTGCAGTAATTCGGCAAAATAACTGTTGTCTGTTGAATTATGTCTCTTCAGCATGCTAAGTGAAATGTGGGGTAAAGTTTTAGGTAGTATCTAATATGTGTAATGGTAAAAAAAAAAAAATCCTATAATGCAAATAACACTGAAAGATCTGTAAAACACACATCAGCACAGCATTCTATACTTATACTATTATATAATGTCATGAGTATTCTTGATTCTAGATGATGAAGTTGTAAAGAGGGAGGAAGAAGCAATAAAACTTGATGGACTGAATGTGGCACAAATAAAAGAGCTGCGAGACAAGGCTGAGAAGTTTGCCTTCCAAGCTGAAGTAAACCGGATGATGAAACTGATTATTAACTCCCTGTATCGTAACAAAGAGGTGAGCTGAGGAAAGTGATATTGGAATGCTCTGTGTTAGTGGTTCAGTGTATGATGAGTTCAATTACCAACAGCTGTAATGGGGTGATATGAATAGATAACTTTCTACATGCATCTCAGATGGTGAACCTATACTCTGCATAAGTGCACAGTGTGACCTGTTGATGTAAATGATTATACCCAGCTTGCATTTACCTCAAAGACCTGATCTCTGTTGAATGATTTTTGGATTAGGATTCTTACAGAGACTGTCTGTGTCTTGTTTCCTGTTTGATTTATAACACTCATCCAATATAAACGATTAATTTGCTCTGAAGTACAGTATAGCCATGACAATGTTTCAAAGTAGTTTTCTTCCTCTTATCTTGTGGAGATTTGCATAACTTCTGGTGATTTAATATCTTTTACGGTATACAGAACATTGCCTTTTTATGTATTTGGACCAGTTCTGATGTATTTGTATTGCAGTAGGACAAGAGTAAAATGGTGTATATGAGTTTTCAATACACATTTTCCAGGTACTTTCTTTTGTGGTTTTCTTACCTCATTAGTATTGATGTTAGCTTGGCACTGTTGTATATCCACTGGCAGTATAATGTAAGTTTTTTCTTCATATCTTTACACATAGTATTGCAGATGTGCTTCTTGTTTCACGATCTCTGTGAAATGGATTTAACTCTTTTATTTTAGTTATCTTTCTTTACGTTTGGGTTGCTATATCCCAGTTACAATCTTGAAATAATATTAATGTATGTTTTCACTCACATTAATGATCATGGTGTTTTTGATGACACTGGTGTACATTATCAAATCCAGTTACTAATTGCAAGCATAATTAACTTTTTTCTCCAGCAGGACAGCGAGTACAGGTAGTTGGTACTAATATGTTGCAAATACAACCATATTAACACTGCCTGGAGTCTTATATCTCTTTTGTCCTTTATTTTGTCAAGTTTCTACTAAACAGAAGAATCTTCCAAATAATGATAACAGTATTTTATCTTATATACATATTTCTTTATGGTACTCTCTTAATAACAAAATAATAGTTTAGTTTATTTTCTGAACCAAATTTAACCTATAAGGGTGAAGATTTGTTTTGCCAGTACACCTCAGTGGCCAAGGGTTAGAAGCCAAGGTGAATGCTACTAGTGCATATTTTTTACATCTTCATTCAGTGTTGGGCCACTCACCATTACAGTCTGTAATAAATCACTGTAGAACCTTAAGAAGTTAAATATAAATTTGATCAATAATGTTAGCCTTTATGGAGCTGAAGTCAACTACAGTTGATGCACGGTGTGATGCTGAGAACACTGAAGGTCCATTAAAGTTGTTGCCAAGAACGTGCAAAGTAGTGGGTGGCATATGCAAAGACATGTAAAATTGCACCTGGTAGAGATTCATTGTATATATTTAGGCAGCAAGGAAATGTGTTGCATTTTAAGACATGCTGCACAAGCCCTGTTTTTATTTTCCACAAAATGCCATTTATTTAATAATTTTGTGTTTCTCATAAACCACATACTAAAAGTGAATACCAACCTGATTGTTGAAAGGTTAAATCTCAGGTCTTATGCAGAGTACACCACATGTTTAATTTGGGCACCTGGGTCTTAAGCATGAACTGAGTGGCAAGGCAAACACAATTTCACCATTGTGTTGTCACTTTATACACTTTGTGCAAGGAATGCATAGTAATATAAAATAGCTTCTGTGTATAATGGAATAAACTCTCTTTTTGAGGTCTGTGTCACTGTGGTTGGTGAAGTGTTAAAATGTTACTTTTTGATTTCAGATCTTCCTTAGGGAGATTATTTCAAATGCTTCAGATGCACTTGACAAGATTCGGCTCCTGTCACTTACTGATAAATCAGTTTTGGATGCTACAGAAGAACTCTCCATCAAAATAAAGGTAACTTTTTTTTAATGACTACTGAAAATTTGTATCAGATCCAGAATGGCATTTTGTTATGGATAAATTTCATTAATGTTAACATTTTTAGAAGAGTCTGGATTCAGGCTGAAACTAGTACGGAAACATTCTGTAAAACCTTTATTATTTCCATATTTTTAATGCTCTACTGCCGTTTAATTTAGCCCACTAAACCAGGCAGACTGGAAAGTAGGAGCAATGAAGCTGGGTGTTAGTGATACACAACTGGCAATAATCCAGACATGAATTGATATTACTGAATGGAATGGATTGATATTGTGGCCTGAATGCTTTGCATGATGGAGGCCATGTACTTGTAGTGACTAGGCAGGATGTCTGAGAAATCATGGTTCAATTCTTGGCAGGGTTGTGAAACTTTTCTTTGCACCAAAGCATCTGTACTGGCTTTGGAGCCTACCTAGCTCTCAGTTCAGTGGGTACTGGGGGCTGTTCCTCAAACGGTGAAGTGGCTTGTGTATGAAGCTGGGCAATCCTTACATAGTGCTGAATTTAAAAATGGTGTTTATATACAATCGTTCCCCTGAATGTCTTAATGGTGTAAAGGTAAAGGTCACCACATAGCATGCCAGGAGGAGGTGTAGTGCTACTCATGCTTAACCTTTTGTCAAGTCTGTCCCTTCAGGGTGTAGACAAGGACAACCATACCTTTACACTTGAATTATAATCCACTTGTATATTAAATAAAATGTATTTTTATTGTTTTACAGGCAGATAAAGATAATCATGTATTACATATTATTGATACAGGAATTGGTATGACAAGAAATGACCTAGTCAGTAGTTTAGGAACAATTGCAAAATCTGGAACAGCTGATTTCTTGAGTAAGATGCAGGATGCTAGTACCTCAGCTCAAGATATGAATGACATGATTGGTCAGTTTGGTGTTGGCTTTTATTCATCATTCTTAGGTAAGAAATTTCATTAGGTAAGTATTTCTTATTTGGCTAAATGAGCATTGACAGGTGGAATAATGGTTATGGGATTATGAAACATGTTTTTATGGAAGACATGATGGATTACATATCTTTTTATTTCTGCAGCGAATGTGGGAATAGAAACCACACAAAAAAAAAACATTTCAAACCTCAGCCACATTCTTTATAGCATTTACACGCTTGCTGATGCTGTGGCTTGGCTAATGTGTTTGTTTTTTTTATTAATATTTCTGACATTGACAGACTATAAACACATTATGTGATGTACCCAACAGGAGAATGTTTGTTGGGGTAAGGTCAGGTTACCTGAGGTCTAATAATTGGTTCTGCTTCCCCACGTCGTAGTCCTGCGCTGTTATCAAGCAGCTGCCCTAGTGCTACATGGAAGTGGGGATGTGTTCACTGTGTTGAAATCTCAACCTCTGAATGTTCTGTAGTAGTTGTAGCCACAGCCAGTTCTCAGACATGTCCTAGCGGCCTGCTGAGGAGAAGCATGCACAGTCCAGTCTTGGTGTATGAACTGAGCTGAAACGGTTCGTAAGTACAGGTATGGGATCTTACCTGGCATGCCAGTGTCCAGAATGCCTGGAGAAACAGCTATGTTCCAGATCAAGCAGATTAAGAATTAGTGCCAACTTGTTCCAGGGTCAGTGTCTTGTTTGTGTGGCACCACCAGCTCCTGTTATCAGTTGAAACTGTTTTCAACGTATTACTCGTGCATTTCTGCTGCATATTTAGCCATTGTGTATAACCCTAGACAGTATATGACCATTTGATGTGGTGTGTGCTGAGACAGGTAGCATATGTCACTTAGCATAAAGGACACAGTAGAGTTATTAATGCCCTGCGATGAAGGTGCCTCAGTAAAGTAATGTAATAGATATGACATTGATAGATAATGGTCAACAGAATGTCAGTGTGAAAGAAATTCTCTGTTGACAGTGATGAGGCTTACCAAAGGATTGATTTGTTGTATGGGATGGAGGAACAACTAACATCGGTCCATAAAATTAAAGAACACTTCCCAAGAGAAAGGCCAAAATATACGAAACAACTTACATTGTGGGGAATGTGTCAAAAGTCCTTCTGAGAAAGCCTTTAGCCTGAGCCTCAGCATTCAACTGCCAGTAGCTGTGTTCCTGCAGGTTTCCCTTCATCTCCATTTGTTCTTGAAGATGTATCCTCAACTGGTACCATTTAATTGGTTTGTAATTTTTAAAAGTGTTTTAGTATATTTTGTGCATGGAAAAGCCCACTAGCCAGACAGTATCCAAGCATCCTGGATAAAAGGTCTCATGCCTGTACATGAGTATATGTGTGCTATGAAATGACCACATTACAGTGTTTGTGTGCATGTGATCAGTAAGCAAACATGTTTTGTGCAGTGGCTGAACGTGTTGTTGTGACTACCAAACACAATGATGACAAGCAGTATATCTGGGAGTCAGATGCAGGCAGCTTCAGTATTGCTGAAGATCCACGAGGACCTACACTGAAGCGGGGTACTCAAGTCAGGTGTGTTGGCACACGTGTAACTGAGCTTATTGTTTTTACTATGTAGGTGGTATAGTATTATGTTATTTACAAATATATTGCATACTGGAATGCATCATTACAAGTTCATTACTACAGCAATAACATTTGCATATTCAGTATCTTAGGCAGCGGCAGCCCTCAGAAGATGTAGAGTACCATGCCATGTATGTTAGCACTTTGGCACCAAACGTGACTTTAATCCATGGCGCACTACAATCCTGAGAAAACCAATCATCACCTAAGCTGTCAACCAAGAACATGCAAAGTAATGGGCAGCCATTTGAATCTCATCTCTTTTGCAGAGTGCACTGGATACTTAATTCTGCCACCAAAAGATTTGATGTCACATAATAGTGTACATCTTTGTGTTAGATATAAAATAGCAACAGTCTGTACCAAACCATTTGTCACTTTTATTGGTTTTTTCTGACCCTTCTATCTCAAAATATGATAATTTTCATGTATCTGTGAATACAGCATTCGGTGAGTTCTGCAGATATAATGCTGTTTGAATTTGTTACATGTTTCAGTCTTCACTTCAAGGAAGAAGCATATGATTTTGTGGAAACTGACACACTGAAGAACCTGGTTAAGAAGTACTCTCAGTTTATCAATTTCCCAATATATCTCTGGAACAGCAAGGTATAGCTCAGAACATATTTGGGATTTGATTTGTTATCCTGAACCTCATACTTAGGACTTCTTCATTTCTTTTCACATGCAGAAGTTACTCTACATCAAACCAGCATGGACTGTCGGCCTATTCAGGCCCATTGAACAAATTTGCATTTTGTCATTAGCCACTTTTACATTTTAGTTCCATCTGTAGTCTGATATTTAGAGAAGACTGTTGATCACACACAATACCATTGCAGTGTGTAGCGAGATAATTCATGCTGGTCAGATACTCTTGCATTGACATTTATTGTGGTTAATATGCAATTAAATGTTGAATTATGCCACTCTGATCTCATCAAATTGAATGTGTACTGCTTTTGCAGATTGACTGACCTACATTTTTCTGAGATTTTAACTTTTAATTCATGAAAGACCTTTTAAAATTGTCACTATTCTTCTAAGCTCTGTACATAATACAGACCTAGTTATTTATCCACTTCTAGCAGTATACATTTCATTGCTGTGATGGAATGGAGTGACTAAAACTTTTTATTGAGAAAGCGTGAATTAGTTTTACTACTGTAATCATGGTAATGAACCTTCAAGTCCCATAAAATGGAGGGAATTTCTTGACTAGTTGAGAACCAGTTAGCTTTGCAAGAAAGACTCTGCTCCATGGAGTAAGTAAACTATCTTACAGGAAATCTAACAGCCCAGTATGAAAAGTAAAATGGTAGATATATCATTGTTGGGGGGGGGGGGGGCCCCTGTCTTTAAATTCTCTTTTTTATCTATTTTTTGCCAACCCAGGGGTATTCCATTTTCCCCTGGCTATAAATTTTTTTTTTGTTTTTTTTTTGTTTATTT
>Ga0123357_10012430_pt1 | contig 10985 bp, 3 predicted proteins | sample TergutEmb28metaG_FD_89873 | JGI IMG/M metagenome (GOLD analysis project Ga0123357, IMG submission 89873) | Embiratermes neotenicus P4 segment gut microbial communities from Petit-Saut dam, French Guiana - Emb289 P4 | ecosystem: Host-associated > Arthropoda: Insects > Digestive system > Gut ... | reverse complement strand
CGCAGGGGTGGGGGCGGGTGAGGGGGGCGGGGATGCCGGGGTTGACGGTGAGGGTGGTGAGGGCGGGGGGGGGGGCGAGGTTGATGATGTCGCCTTGGTTGTAGGGGGTGTCGGTGCCGGAGGAGGTCCAGTTGGCGCCGCGCCAGAGGCCGAGGGCGTCGGGGGCGGCGCCGGTCCAGGTGAGGATGTTGTTGGTGACGAGGGCGGAGGAGTAGTAGAGTTGGAGGGTGCGGGAGTCGGGGGTGAGTTGGAGGAGGTAGCCGGCGGGGAGGTCGTCGAGGAGGTTGAAGGTGCCGGGGTTTGTGAAGATGTTGGCGGGGGCGCCGGCGAGGGTGAGGAGGTTGAAGGTGTCGCCGTCGTTGACGGGGAGGCTGTTGATGTTGAGGAGGTCGAGGGTTTGGGTCCAGCCGTTGGCGGCGATGGTGTTGGTGCCGGTGGTGGCGAGGGTGAGGATGGAGTAGTCGGGGTTGAGGGTGGCGAGGCGGGCGCCGGCGGTGTCGAGGGCGAGGGTGGAGGCGGCGCCGAGGGTGATGGTGGTGGCGATGATGGTGTTGCCGCCGCCGGCGGAGAGGGTGGCGGCGTTGGCGATGGAGAAGTTGAGGGTGCCGCGGGGGGTGGCGGCGTAGGCGGCGTTGGTTTCGGTGTTGATGATGTTGCCGGCGGCGACGGGGGTGTAGTTGTAGTAGGTTTCGGCGTCGCGGTAGAGGTGGAGGGTGCCTTGGGCGATGGTGAAGTTGGCGATGGCGCCGGCGGGGCTGGCGTTGTTGGGGGCGACGGTGGCGGAGCCGCCGAGGTTCCATGTGCCGTCGCCGGTTTTGGTGACGGTTTCGCTGCCGTTGTTCGTGACGTTGTAGTAGAGGGCGTCGAGTTGGTCGAGGGTGGCGCCGGCGGCGGTGTCGATGGTGAGGGAGATGTTGTTGGCGTTGCTGATGTAGATGCCGGCGCCGGCGTTGGCGGAGTTGCCGGCGATGAGGGAGGTGTTGCCGGCGGTGACTTTGTAGGTGAGGGCGTTGTTGGCGGCGGTCATCTGGATGGCGCCGCCGTTGTTGTTGGCGGTGTTGTTGAGGAAGGTGGTGTCGACAATAGTGAGGGTGGCGGTGCCGCCGCCGAAGAGGAGGCCGCCGCCGTTGGTGAGGGCGGTGTTGTTTTGGATGAGGGTGTTGGCAATGGTGCCGGTGATGGAGCCGTTCATGTAAATGGCGCCGCCGCCGGTGTTGCTGGTGTTGCCGTCGAAGAGGGAGTCTTGCACGAGGAGCCGGCCGGCGCCGGAGTTGGCGACGAGGGCGCCGCCGTTGCTGGTGGCGAGGTTGTTGAGGAGGGTGGAGCTGATGACGGTGGTGCCCTGGCCTGCTTGATTGTTGAAGATGGCGCCGCCCATGCCGTTGGCGGTGTTGCTGGTGAGGAGGGTGTTTTCAATGGTGATGCTGGCGCCGAGCCTGCCGGAGATGGCGCCGCCGTTGGCGGCGGTGTTGGCGTCGACGCCGGAGACGTTGCCGGTGAACTGGCTGTCGCGGACGACGAGGGTGGAGGAGGCGTCGGTCATGATGGCGCCGCCGTTCTGGCCGCCGGCGCTGCGGTTGTTGGTGAAGTTGGCGTGGTCGATGGTGGCGGCGGCGGTGGGGCTGACGAGGAGGGCGCCGCCCATGAGCGCGGCGGTGTTGGAGTCGAAGAGGAAGGCTCCGCCGGCGCCGTTGGCTGTGCCGGTGAGCACGAGGGTCGCGAGGGGGGCGATGGTGATGGCGCCGCCGCTGCTGGCGTTGGTGCCGCTGAGCTGGGTGCCGCTGTAGGTGCGCTGCATCGTGAGGGTGACGCCGGGTTCGGCGATGATGGCGGCGGTGACGGCGGTCGTGCCGTCGCCGATGGCGAGGTGGTTGGGGGCGGCGCGGTCGTAGGCGCCGTCGATGGTAATGTTGCCCGCGAGGATGAGGGCGCCGGCGCCGGTAAATTGGAGGTTGGAGAGTGTGGCGCCGAGTTGGGCGGTGTTCGAGACGCGGAGGGCGCCGGTGTTGATTTCAATGCCGCCGAGGAATTGGTTGGCGCCGGTTTGGCTGGCGAGGTTGAGGGTGCCGGTGAATTCGGTTTCGGTGGCGGGGAGGGTTTCGTCGGTGGCGAGTTTGCCGAGGACGAGTTTGCCGGTGGCGGCTTCGGTGGTGGCGAGGGCGCCGGCGGCGGGGTCGGCGGTGATGCCGGCGCCGGTGATGTTGTAGGTGGCGGTGCCGCTGATGTAGAGGGCGGCGACGGTGGCGGTGGTGTCGAGTTGGATGGTGTTGGGGGATGGGGAGCTGGAAGCTCCCCCCACTATGTTGACGATGTCGCCTTGGACGAAGGCGCGGTCAATGCCGTAGATTTGCCAGTTGGTGGAGGTCTGCCAGAGGGTGTCGGCGGTTTTGTTTGTCCAGGTGATTACGTTGTTGGCGCCGAGCGTCACGTCGAGGATGTTGAGCCAGAGGGTTGTGTTGGCGTCGTTGGTGAAGGTGTAGGTGATGGTTTTGTTGCCGTAGACGATGTTGAGGAGGCTGGTGTTGAGGCCGGCGAGGCCGCCGGCGATGTCGGCGTCGATGATGGCGTGGGAGCCGGTGAGGAGGGTGTCGAGAGCGAGGGTGGTGGGGCCGTTTTGCGTGAGGGCGCCGCCGAGGAGGAGGGTGTTGGTGATGCTGGTGTAGTTGAGGGTGGAGCTGGCGGCGAGGGTGAGGTCGGAAACGCCGAGGGTCTGGAGGCCGGCGGGCGAGTCGCCGATTTGGAGGGTGGCGCCGGTGTCGAGGGCGACGTTGCCGGCGGCGCCGACGCCGCCGAAGGTCGCGGCGTTGGCGACGGTGATGTTGCCGCCGAGCGCGGCGGTGGGTGTGGCGAGGAGGAGGGCGCCGGACGACACGGAGGTCGTGCCTCCAAAGGCGGCGTTGTTGGCGTCGAGTGTGAGGGTGGCGGCGTTGGTTTTGATGAGGTGGCCGGAGCCGGCGAGGGCGCCGGAGTAGGTGGCGTCGTCGGCTTGGTCGAAGATGAGGGTGCCGTTGGCGTCGATGGTGATGCCGGGGTTTGTCGCGGGGTCGGCGGGGGTGAGGCTGGCGGCGTTGCCGGCGAGCGCGCCGGTGTGGATGTGGATGCCGTTTTGGAAGTCGTTGGATGCGTTGGCGAGGGTGAGGGTGCCGGTGTAGGCGGCTGTGGTGTCGATGGTGGCGGCGTCGTCGGTGGCGATGGCGCCGAGGACGAGCTGGCCGGTTGCGGCGAGTTCGCCGGCAAAGCCGCCGGCGGTGGCGCTGGTGGCGAGGGCGTTGCCGGTGAGGGTAAAGTTGTTGCTGCCGCTTGCATACATGCCGGCAATGGTTGCGCCGCCGGGGGCGTCGATGGCGATGTCGGTGGTGCCGGTGGCGGTGTCGGCGAGGTTGATGATGTCGCCGGTGAGGAAGCTGGCGGGGGAGCCGGCGGATTGCCAGTTGCCGCCGTTCCAACTGGTGCTGTTGGCGCCGGTCCAGTTGAGAACGTGGTTGGCGGGGGCGGTGTAGGTGCCGTAGAGGAGCCAGAGGCTCTGGCCGTCGGGGGAGGCGATGAAGTTGTAGTCGCCGAAGAGGTCGGTGCTGGTGGCGTTGAGGTCGGCGATGATGGTGTTGGTGAAGGGGTTTGCGCCGGCGCCGGCGCCGGTGAGGGTGATGAGGTTGAAGATGTCGCCGTCGGTGACGCTGGCCGTGCCGGGGATGTTGAGCAGGGCGAGGTTTTGCGCCCAGTTGCCGGCATCGAGGAGGGTGGAGTTGATGGTGAGGATGGGAGCGGCGCCGGGCGCGACGTTGAGGAGGTCGAGGGTGATGTTGGAAGCGGGGTCGATGGTGATGGTGGAGGCGGAGAGGAGGTTGCCGGCGCCGGTGGCGCGGAGGGTGGCGCCGGCTTGGAGGGCGAAGGAGCCGGCGGCGGTGGCGGCGGTGTAGGCGGCGCCGTGGGCAAGGGCAAAGTTGCCGGATTGCACGGTGGTTTTGCCGTTCACGGTGGTGCGGTTGGCGTTGAGGCTGGCATCGAAGAGGACGGTGCCGGCGCCGGTGATGTCGACGTCGATGGAGGATTGGGTGGCGCCGTAGTCGGTGGTGTCGGTAATGGCGACGGGGTCGTAGAAGCGGATGGTGCCGGGGGCGGAGGCGTCGCCGGTGTTGAGGGTGAGGGCGATGGCGCCGCTGGTGTTGCCGGTGGTGAAAGTGATGGCGTTGTAATCGGCGCCGGTGGCGGCGGGGTTGGCGTAGTCCGTCGCGCCCAAGTTTTGGCGGTTGCCTTGGAAGAGGATGTCGCCGGCGTTGGAGGCGTCGAGGGTGAGGCCGGCGTTGTTCGCCGCGAAATAAATGGCGCCGCCCATCGTGCCCGACTGGTTGTTGATGAAGGCGACCGAGCCGCTGATGGACAGGTCCTGGCCTGAGCCGACATAAATAGCGCCGCCCATCGTGGCCGCCATGTTGCCGTTGAACAGCGAGGCGCCGGTGATGCTGTATTCGTAGCCCGAGCCGCCCGCCAGGTTCATCGCGCCGCCTTGCGCGGCCGTGATGTTGCTGACGAAGCGCGAAATGCCCGCGACGGAAAAGCCGCCGGAGGCGACGGCTATCGCGCCGCCGTTGGCGCCGGCGGTGTTGGAGAAAAAGAACTGGTCGCCACCGAGGGAGAGCATGTTGCCTTGGTCGTTGTAGACGCCGCCGCGATTGGCGAAATTATAGGCATAATAGATCGAGCCGGACACCAGCAGGTTGCCCGCGCCGTTGCTGATGGCGCCGCCGTTGGTGTTGGTCGAGCCGGGAACATAATAGCCGTTGCGGGTGAAGGCCATCGTGCCCGTGATGGTGGTGGTGGCGTTGGCGTCGCTGATGCCTCCCGCGGTTATATTGAACACGGAGCCGAGGTTGGCAGTGCCGGCGGTGTGGTTGTCGGTGAAATTGATGTTGCCGAAGACCAGTGTGCCGCCAGCAGGCATGGTGATGACGCGGGAGTTGCCGACGGTGGCCTTCGTGTTGGTGATGGTGAACCAATCGTCGGGACTGTCCGATATGATTGAAAAAACAGGGATGGTGTTGACGAAATTGAGCAAGGGGTTGTTTTGGGCGGGGCCACCGGAATTCTGGGGGCCACCCTGGGTGATGTTGCAGCCGACGATGATGACGACGCCCGGGCCGATTGGATCGACGGCTGTGTTGTTGGCCGCGCCGACGGGGAGCGCGGTGGTGCCGTCCACCGCGAGCGCGCCGCCGATATACCAAGTGCCGGTGGCGATGGTCTGCGCGCGGGACGCGGGGGCGAGGAGACCAGAGGTCGGTAGACAGAGGGCAGAGGCCAGAAGGCAGAGGGCGGAGGCGAGGGCGCGTTGGGAGTGCGTGGCGGTTTTGAACAAGGGTGGTTGTTTCATAAAAAGGGCGAGGTTTGCGGGTTAAGGCAGCTGAGGCGGATGGGAGGCTTGGAAGTTTGGAGATAAAAATAAGGGCTGACAAAACAAGGCTTGAAAACAGAAAACAGGGAACGATCTAGCGCGTGAAGCGCAAAGCAAAATGCGCGGGACGCAAGACAAAAACGCACGAAACGCGAAGTATTTGGAAAGTATTCGGAAGTATTCGGAAAGTATTCGGGAGTATTCGGAAGTATTCGGAAGAGTCTTGACTCAAAACCAAGAAACCCATTTTCCACTCCGGCGTCTTTCCACCTTCCATTCCACCGCGCATTCCACCGCGCACCGCGCATCCCCTTTTTCCCTTTTCCCATCAATCCCATGAACACAAAACTGGACAAACTCCTCGTCGCCGGCGGCCTCTCGCTTGCCTGCATCCAAGGCGCGTGCCTGACCGCGCTCGCCGCCGCCGCCGCGCCCGCCTCGCCCGATAACGATAATGCCGCGCCGCGCGCCGCGCAGTCCGCGCCGCCAAATATCGTTTTGATTTTCGTCGACGACATGGGCTACGGCGACATCGGGCCGTTCGGCTCCACCAAGAATCGCACGCCGAATCTCGACCGCATGGCCAGGGAGGGAATGAAGCTGACCTCGTTTTATGCCGCGCCGCTTTGCACGGCCTCGCGCACGCAGATCATGACCGGCTGCTACGCCAAGCGCCTCTCCATGCCCATGGTGCTCGGCCCCGTCTCCAACATCGGCATCAGCTCCAAGGAGCACACGGTCGCCGATTTGCTCAAGAAGCAGGGCTACGCCACGATGATCGTCGGCAAATGGCACTTGGGCGACCAGCCGCCATTTTTGCCCACCAAGCACGGCTTCGACTCCTATTTTGGCCTGCCCTACTCCAACGACATGAACAAGACCGACCAAAAGGGCCACCCGCCGCTCCCGCTCGTGCGCAACGACAAACCCATCGAGGTCATCACCGACGCCAAGCAAGACTTCCTCGAACAACGCTACACGGAGGCCGCCACGCAATTCATCCGCGAGCAAGCCGCCGCCAAGCACCCGTTCTTCCTGTATCTCGCGCACACCGCCGTCCACGTCCCGCTGCACCCCGGCCCGAATTTCAAAGGCAAGTCGGCCAACGGCCCCTACGGCGACTGGATCGAGGAAATGGACTGGAGCACCGGCCAGGTGTTCGCCGCGTTGCGCGAACTCGGCATCACGGACAACACGCTCGTGTTTTTCACCGCCGACAACGGCCCGTGGCTGGCCAGATACAAGGACGCCGGCAGCGCCGGCCCCCTGCGCGGCGGCAAAGGCAGCACCTTCGAAGGCGGCATGCGCGAGTCGGCCATCGCCTGGTGGCCCGGCAAAGTCCCCGCCGGCGCGACCGTCGACACCGTGGCCGGCACCATCGACCTGCTGCCCACGTTCGTCAAATTCGCGGGCGGCACTGTTCCCACGGACAACAAAATCGACGGCGTGGACATCTCCGAGATACTCCTTGGCAAGACCACGGAATCGACGCGCAAAGCGCATTATTATTTCTCGAAGCAGACCCTGGAAGCCGTGCGCAGCGGCCCTTGGAAACTCGCCATCACCCCGCAAGACGAGCACGTTGTCGGCTCGCGCGGCCTCATCGGCGCCGCCGGCAACGACGCCAGCGCCGCCAAAGGCAAGCGGGGCAAGGCCAGGGCCGCCAAGAGCCACGACACGAACACCAACACCGAACCCGCCTTGCGCCTCTACAATCTCGACACCGACATCGGCGAACGCACCAACGTCGCCGCCCAGCACCCCGACATCGTTGCGCAACTCCAAGCCCTCGTCGCCGAGATGAACAAAGACCTCGGCGCCGAAGGCGCAGGCCCCGGCGTGCGCCCCCCCGGCCAAGTCAAGCACCCCGTCGGCCTGTGGGTGAAAGGCCAGGAACCGTCGAAGGAGGTTATCAAAGAGCATTATGATTAAACCCAACTCCTCCAACCCACTCGTCCGCGCCCTCCTCCGCGCAACCCTCTGCGCCGCCCTGCTCGCCTGCCCCCCCGCCCTTTTCGCGGCCAAAGGCAAAAGCGACAAACAACCCTCCACCGCCACCGACACCGCCGCCGACACCCCGCCCCCCGCCGCCCCCGCCCTCCTCCCCGCCCCCACGACGCCCGTCGCCGGCGTCTCGAAAAGCGGCGTCAGAACCATCACCTGCCCCACTATATACAATGATATATTCAACGGCAAACTCGGCGCCCTGAACTCCGGCGACGGCTGCCTCTCGATTCCCTGGGAAAACGGCAAATCCATCTTCGTCTTTGGCGACGGCAGCATCATTGCCAAAAACAAAAAAGGCGAGGAAGGCAACACCCAGGTATTCGGCCACACCCTCCTTGTATATGATTCCAAAACCGGCTCCGCCACCACCGTGAACAGATGGGAAGACGGCAAACCCATGGCCCTCGTCCCCGCCGAGCCGGTCAAAGGCGCCCCCAAAACCCTCCTCTGGGCCGGCCACGGAATCGTGCGCGACAACATCTTCCATGTATATCTCAACCGCGTCGCCAAATGGAGCGCCAAGTCATCCGACGAACCAAACTGGCAGGACATCACCTACGCGCGCATCCAGTTGCCCGACTTCAAAGTTCTCGACACCACCCGAATCGACAACGCCACCTCCAAAGTCCAATACGGCTATTTCTGTTATCCGCAGGAAGGAAAATACCTCTACATCTACGGCAGCGGCCCCGGACGCGGACGCGAACCCTACCTCATGCGCACCACCTACGACGAAACCGCCAAAACAATCTCGCAAACCGCCAAGGAATACTACGCCAAAGGCCGCTGGAGCACCCGCCCCGAGGACGCCACCCCGCTGAACCCCGACATAAAACTCTCCCGCAAATTCAGCGTCTTCAAATACAAGGACAAATACATAATGCTCACGAACGTGACCGTCCCCGAAGGCAGCGGCCCCAGCGACATAGTCACCTACACCGCCGACAAGCCCGAAGGCCCCTGGGAAAACAAAAAAATAATATATACAACGATTGAGCCAGCCATCAACCGCGACACGCATTCCTACAACGCCTCGGCGCACCCCGAGTTTATCAAAGACGGCATGTTACTGGTTGATTATTGTGTAGGCCCCAACAAACGCGGCGGCGCCGACCACATAGCGATGAAGAAAGCCGACATCAGCGTCTACCGCCCCCGTTTTTTCTGGGCCTCGCTCGAAGATATTATCAAATAATAAAGCCGCCTGCGGCGGAAATCCCAAATCCCAAAAAAATTCCAAACTACAAAATCTCAAAACTCAAAAAACTACAACAATGAAACCCGCAATTACAGGTATCACCATCGCCACAATCGCCGCCACCAGCCTCGCCGCCGCGCCCGCCGCGACGCCCGCGCCCGCCAACGGCCCGAAAAAACCAAACGTATTGGTCATCATGGTCGACCAACTCGCCGCATGGACGCTGGGCTGCTACGGAGGCAACGAAATCGGCACCCCAAACATCGACACCCTCGCCCGCGAAGGCTCGCTCGTCACAGGCTTCATTCCCACCGTCCCGCTTTGCTCGCCTTCAAGGGCCAGCTTCATGACCGGCCTCTTCCCCGGCAACAACGACGTCGTCACAAACAATATACAAATACGCCAGAACGTCTCCACCTGGGCGCAAGTCCTCCGCGACGCCGGATACCAGACCGGCTACGCCGGCAAATGGCACCTCGACGGCAGCCCCGAACGCCCCGGCTGGGTTTTGCACGGCAAGGACATGGGCTGGACCGACCACCGATACATGTATTGTTTCGGCCACTATAAAACCATCGATCAACTCCCCGGCGACCCCTATCCCCGCATGACGCCCGCCATCTCGCCCACGCCCGAACACTACCCCACCGACTGGTTCACCGCCCGCGCCATCGAATTCATGGACAAAAACAAAAACGGAAATTTCTGTTATATGTTAAGCATCCCCGACCCGCATGTCCCCTACTCCGTGCGCGCCCCCTATAACACCATGTTCCCCCCCGCGACCATGAAAATACCCGCGACGCTCGCCGCTAAACCCACCAGCGACCACTACTTCTTCAACGTATCCCGCCTCGGCCTCGCCGGCAACGATGACAACGACGAGAACGAAGGCGACGGCGTCAAGGTCGCCAAAAAAGGCAAAGGCAAGGACAAAGGCAAAACCTCAAAGCCCAAAAACGCAGCCGACCAAGTCGCGAAATCGCTGCCCAAAAACAAATCGCAATATTTCGGCATGATAAAATGCATAGATGAAAACGTCGGCCGCATTATAAAATACCTCAAGGCAAACAATCTCTACGACAATACCATTATAGTATTCACATCCGACCACGGCGACCTGATGGGCGACCACGCCCTGATGGGCAAAGGCTATCCCTTCGACGGATGCGCGCGCGTTCCCTTTATCATTCGTTACCCCGCCAAAATCAAAGCCGGCACCGTGTGTGACAACGTCGTAAGCTCGGTTGATTTCTATCCCGCGCTCCTCTCCCTGGCCGGCGTTGAGCAGAAGGTCAAGGTGGACGGCAAAAACATGGCCGTATTGTTTACAGGCGCGCCGGAAGCGGCGTCATGGGAAAACAAGGCATTTTTCCGTCACGATTCGCGCGCCTATCCCTGGGTCGGCGTGGTGACGAAAGATTACAAACTCGTTTATGGCAAAACCGACCTCCACCAGAAAGCCTGGTTGATAGACCGCAAAAAAGACCCCACGGAATCGACCAACCAAATCGACAACCCCGCGTTGGCCGGCGTGATAAAAACCCTCGGCAAGGACGTTCTCGGCTACTGCAAAACATATAATGACCCATTTTATTCGTGGATGCAGAAGCGGGTTGATAACTAAACGAGCCTCGTGAAGGGATTTCGGAATTTGGAATTTCCACCCGCTCCTCGCCTCTTAACTCTTAACCGCACAAACCACTATTACTATTGCCATGAAATCCACAATCCCGCTCCTCGCCGCCACCACCACCGTGGCTCTCGCCGCTGCCGCCACGCTCGCGGCCGATAATCCAAAAACAAAACCCCTCAACGTCCTCTTCATCGCCGCCGACGACATGAACACCCGCATCGGCGCCTACGGCGACCCGCTCGCCATCACCCCCAACCTCGACGCCCTCGCCAAACGCTCCGTCCGCTTCGAACGCGCCTTCTGCCAGTATCCCCTTTGCAACCCCAGCCGCTCCTCGCTGCTCACCGGCGTCCGGCCCGACTACACCCCCGTCAACAAACAAAAATCCTACTTTCGCGAATTTCTCCCCGATGTCGTCACGCTCCCGCAACTTTTCAAAAACAACGGCTACGTCACCAACCGCGTCGGCAAAATTTTCCACTACGGCGTCCCTGGCCAAATCGGCACCCCAGGCGTCGACGACCCCATCTCCTGGAACGACACCGCCAACCCCAGCGGACGCGACAAGGCCGAGGAAAAAAACATCATCATCCTCAAAGGCGTCCTCGGCAGCGGCATGAGTTACCTCATCGCCGACGGCGCCGACGAAGAGCAAACCGACGGCATGGTCGCCACCCAAGCCATCAAATGGCTCGAACAAAACCGCGACCGCCCCTTCTTCATCGCCGCCGGCTTCTTCCGCCCCCACACCCCCT
>Ga0123357_10012429_pt1 | contig 10985 bp, 7 predicted proteins | sample TergutEmb28metaG_FD_89873 | JGI IMG/M metagenome (GOLD analysis project Ga0123357, IMG submission 89873) | Embiratermes neotenicus P4 segment gut microbial communities from Petit-Saut dam, French Guiana - Emb289 P4 | ecosystem: Host-associated > Arthropoda: Insects > Digestive system > Gut ... | reverse complement strand
TAATTTTAGCACACTCTCTATATAAAATGTGAATAATACAGGAACCAAATACGTTAGATTTATGAAACAAACTGCATTTTGAAGAGGAAAAAATGGAGAGTATATACCATGTTTAAAATATTCGGTACCTATATGTGTTGAATAAATATATAAAATGCAACGTTTAGAGGTTAGCGGTGCGGTACGATTACTGTAGTCATTATTAGGCATCAAAGGGTTAAAGGAAAATAATGGAGACAGACTTAATTCCCATGTGGTGTTGGGTATTTGGTGTCATGTGAGAGGTAGTAACGGGTAAAGCTTAAACGGGAATAGTGTGTGTGTGTGTGTATATATATATATATATATATATATATATATGCTCAGTGTTCAGGCATATAAAGATGTGTTTTTTTCTTGTAACCCTGAATGTGGCAGCTTTATCACATAGAAAGTATTGCATCCCTTGGGACAACCTGTGACAGTTGCTATTCTCAGGGTCATGATAAAAGACACATTGTTTGAACAGATTTATAGTTGAAGAGGAATTAATGGTTGGATTGGTAATTTGTATGAGTAACAATTGAAGCTGCTTAATGAGGAGCACCAGTGTCAATAGAGGTAGGTAACACAAGGGACAGATGGAAAAGGAACAGAATCGAAGGCATACATGTAAGTTTTTTGTAGATATAAAGTAACATTATTTTATCTTTGTAAATTGTGGTAATAATGATTAGCATCCTCAAGTATTTCTGCAATCTTAGCCATTACCTTAGATGTTTGCAGTTCAGTATGTAATGTGTATGAAGTTTAAAGTTCTTACATTGTATCCAAGTATTACTTGTGTCAGAATATTATATTCTGTGCACTCATGGCAGATTCTATGGCTGTCTTGTTACAGTAACTCGTGTTGACATTTTCTTAGTCATGTAAGTTCTCACATTTTCATGGCAATAAGTTCATATTGTAGTCATTTGGGTTGTGATACAATGTAGTCTTCTGTAACAATGTTTTGAAGGAACATACTGCCACCATCTTCAGTGCTGAAGGGATTAGGGTGAGGTTGTGTTTAGGTTATACAGGCGAGGTGCAAAGAACTAAGCGAGGAAGAGGACAGAGACAGAATGTTCCATGACATTGCTACCCACGTACCAGACTACACGGTGTCAAAACCTGATTCTTTCTTTTTGATTTGTGATAATAGTTTTGAGATTTACTGTTTATATTTTAGAATGTTGCAGTCTTGGCCATTTTTTCTGCATAAGAAAAATATGATAAAGTAATTTATTCATTCAAACACAACACATATATAAATCTCATCATGCATTTCATAAAATCACTTCAACTATTGACCAACAAATGCACCTATATAACGTTCACCTAAAACCACTCCGACATGTTTCGATCTTTTCAGATCATCATCAGCTAGTTTCGTCATTCCTTGCTAAAGTTATTACATATTCACAATTTAGTTTGTTTTTGTAAACAAGGTGTTGTGGCAGCATATCATGTTGCCACAACACCTTGTTTACAAAAACGAACTAAATTGTGTGTATGTAATAACTTTAGCAAGGAACGACGAAAATTCCTGATGATGATCTGAAAAGATCGAAACATGTCAGAGTGGTTTTAAGTGTTTTAAAGTGTTTTAAGTGAAAGTTATATAGGTGCATTTGTTCGTTAATAGTTGAAGTGACAACACATATATAGTTGTGTTTGACAATAAATTACTTTATCATGTTGTATAACACAGTGGAATGGCTCATATTAAAAAAATAGATTACACACATGTATTGTCTCTGTATATTTTTCATAGTAACTTTTTTTTAATCCAGCATGTTATTTTGAAATGGACAGATCAGCATGAACAATAGATTTGTGATGTCTTATATCATCACAAATCTTTAAAATGCAATTTGATATCATTCTCATCAAAATGAAATATGACAACTGTGTAGCTGCCCAAGTTTCACATGTTATGCTTTTGACAGTTGGTGTCGTGCTTTTGATAGTGGGTATCATGCTTTTGACAGTGGGTATCATGCTTTCGACAGTGGGTATCATGCTTTTGACAGTGGGTATCATGCCATTATAGTGTCTGAGAATATGCTTACACATTTTGTCAAGATATTTTTGTGTATACAACTTTGTCACTTTAAATACATCTGTCATCTACTTCTAAAAACAAATTTGGATTAGAAAAAAATTATGAGATTTGGCACATTCTGCTCTGGTAGGTAAAAACTTTGATAAAGTTCTATTCCTAGGCATTTATTGTTTGATCTTTATTCATAATAACTTAACACAACCTTTTGATGCTTTTGTTCGTTTAAAGTTGTGCCATTTTTAAATACATGATTTTCACATGCTCCGAAAAGAACAAGAGAGCAGTAATTTGTGTTCATGGAATGAATAACGCTGTTACCAGCTCAGTCTACTGACATTGATGCTACATGAACAGGCTGGTTTTTTAGTTATAAATCTGAGTGCCTTTTAGTGCATGTTACAGGGGTGCTGATAAGTCCTTAGACCAAATTGATAAGTGTTACATGAAAATTAAACATATAAGTTGCCTTTCATCCCTCGGAAGGTTCTTCAGAATCTGCAGCAAGGATATATTAATTGATCTGAGCAGGAGATTGCCTTCCAACAACACTATTGATTCCATCCTACGACATCGGGCTAAGGACTTACCAGCACCCCGGTAGTTACAGTAGTCTTGGACCATAATGTTATAAGAGTATTGAACATTCTGATAAATGATACCCAAGTTGATTTCAAAGACAGAAATACAACAAATTTTATGAGTGTCATCGAAGTTTAGAACTATGAGAATGCTTTATTTGAAGCATTTTGCTGTGTTGTGTGAAAGTGGTATTGTGTCTAAGTGTTACCCCCTAATAATTTTTAAAATGAATAGTTGAAGTCAGCCATTACGTGGATGGCCTGTTTATTCACTTTTCCAGTTGCATGTAGATTCAGTTCCTTTGTTACTCAAATTTCCGGATATAGAGATGCCATATTTCCCTGCTACTTGCTTACATTAGATTTGGAGTTTAGGGCTTCATTGAATGCCAGTTTATGTTGCCAGAAAGTTGCTTCTTTGCATAGCTTAATTAACAGAAACACAAGCTTTCAATTCTGGAGGAACAGTTTCTTAAAAAAACTGTGGTGCTGAAGTTCTTTCTGTATCTGATTGAAGATGCATTTATAAAGAACTGTTGAATTCTTTCACCATTGCTCTACACTTCAGAATAAAACAGGTGCTTAACATTCATGTAATGTACATAGATCTATGTTATACCTTAGATTATTTGTTTAACCTTCAGAAGACAGTTGTATGTCTTTGACAGCCTGAGTTTTTCTGGCTTAGTGTGCAGATTTAAATTGCTACCAAGTAAACAGACAAAGACCAGCCTGTGGCATGCCTGGCCATTTGCCAGTACATTGTAGGGACCAGCATATGGTTTTGTAGGATGATAAAGGTTAATTTTTTATTAAGTGGATATTATAAGGTCAAATCCCGATAGTGTCATTGGAATTTTTCATTAACATAATCCTTCCGACTGCTCTATGGCCCTGGGGTTTACTCAGCCTCTAACAGAAATGTGAACTAGGAATATTTCCTGGGGTAGAGGTGGCTGATGCATAGCGCTGACAACCTTACCACCTCCATGTGCCAATTGTCTTGAAATCTGGGAGCCTCAACCTCCTGGAACCCTCAGGGCCTATACAGGCCTGTAATGGGATTGCTTTACCTTTACTTCATAAGGTCAAAAGTAATAACAGTTTGTGAAATGGATACTGTCCAGAAGTAGGATGAAAAGAAAAAGGAGCAAGAAACCAATGTTTTTAGAATCTTTTTAGTCTCTTTACTTTTTTATTTTATGGTTTGTTTTTAATCTGAAGATCTGGACAGGCCAACATAAATGCGTGAAGTTGATGGAGTCTTAGTGCTAGATCCCCACATATACTGGTGCTACTTCTGCCCATTTTTTGGAAGTTGTTCTGTTCTGTTGTGTCTGTTTCTTGTCAGTAGGTAATGTATGTAAGTTCCTTTATAATGCCGCATCTGTGTAATTTGGTTTTAGCATTAGAAATCCATGTGATTTGCAGATAAAATTGCATACATTTTATATAGTGCTTCTGTCCCTTTTTTTATCTGATAAATACATGTATTCTTTTCCTAGCATTTTGTTTTTCTCTTCTTGGTAGTCATAATTTTTCTATGACCCCTGTTAAAGTTTTTGTATTATCCCTCATTAATGTCACATTTATAGTGGTGTGAACATTTTGTTATACCAGTTACATGTGTCTTTGCACATGATACTGAATATTAGGCTGGTCTACAAAGAAAATGTATTTTTCCATTCTGCCATGTTGGATGTGGACCTATCAAGTATCTGCTTGAACAGTGTTTAACATACTTGTTGCAAATTTTACAGTGTGCAAACAGAATACAGATTTCACAGTGATGATGTTTCTGTCCCCTTTGGCTTCTTCTGGTATTGGTAGTTTTATTTTATAATTTGCTTTCTTACTGTTGCAAAAGAGGTATTATCCAGTGCATGTATTTTTGGGAATTTTTATTGATGTATTTTATACTTATTACAATTCAGTGTGGAGAACTGATCAGACATAGTGAAATTCCTCATTTCTATTAAATTGTGGATCCTTAAATACAGGATTGATGTTTCAGTGAATGACAGTTTTTGTTTTTATTATACCAAGCACCATTTACCATTCCAAACTTACTTTCTTTTCCTGTTGCATTCTTGTAAAATGTGTTTGTGGTTAATGATTATCTGGACAGTAAGTATTAAGAGGACCAGTTGTGATCATCAGTCTTGTGGTTCATGTATTATAATATGAAATATCACTCCATTGTAGGAAGTAAAATTTACTTATAAATTGGAAATTTTTTGTACTGTCACATGTTTAACGACTTACTGATTTGGGTGTATTTGTGTTTTTAAATAGAACGAAGGACATAGGTTTGTTGGATAACATATCAACAGTTTTACTTGGAATTCATGAACATGGTCCATGCTATGAACTGGAGGAAGCACAATAGACCATAAATTGATAGTGGTGCGAGTGTTGATCAGCATCCATCCCTTCAGTCAGCGGAGTGTAATGCACAAGCTATCTTGCCAAAATTAATTGCTGCTTTATTTCATCAGACATACCTAACCATGGTACACTCATAAAGAGAATATGCAGGCATAACTGCTGTGCTTGATTGAGGAGAACTGAGACAGTTATTCTTCTTGCTTTCAGTTTCTGCTTGCGTGGAATATGCCAGTGTACATAAAATCCAAATGACCATGGGAGATAATCTGTGCTCTAGCCAAAGATTATATGATATCTGGCATGGCTTTTAAATTTTCATAGATTTATTGACATTAGTAAAAAGCTAATAAAATTAATTTTCTGAGACTGCATTTGAAAAGAAATATGTTGCATACCACACTATGAAGGAAATAAATTTTCAGGAATTCTTAGATATTTCCTTTCATAAGACATGAGGCTTTTGTAGTCACAAAAAATGATAAAACATATTTAATTAACATTATTTCTTGATGTTGCAGACAGAACACATCTCTGAAATTGTGGACTTATGTACTGAATTGTCACAGCAGATAGATGAAGATTATATATACCTTCATTTTAGAGACCTCACTAGTGTGTAGCTCTCAGTTTGCTTGCGTCCATAAATTATCCATCTACTGTATAACTTGTAGAATTTTTTATTACTGTATTAGGGTTGTTTTTGAGAAATCATTTTTTTAAATTGTTATTGTCATGTTCTTTGCATAATTGATGTTAAATTACATTGAAAATACATGTTCATTAATAGAAATTATGATGAGTTCTTGTAGCCTGATGCATCGGTAACCTGGAGGAAATAATACAATTCTTGCAGTATTTTTAACAACTTGCATTTAAAATTTAAGCAGAAATCTGTTTGTGACTGATGATCATGAAGCTGGAATGGAATTGGTGAAGATTGCAGGAGTAATAATATTGGGGAGTGCAATGGAATGTGGCAGGACTGTGATAGGTGATTGGGTGATGTTTACAGGAAATCAAGACGGTACAGCTGGAGGAGGTGCTGAATGAACGGGCCGATGAGGAGATGGAGGTATCGGACACTGAGGAGGATTACATGGGGAGTTTGAAGAAGAAAAGTCGCATCGATTCTTCGGAGGATAGAGCAAACCTTGCTGTGATTAAGGTAAGAGTGGGTTACACCTGTTGTTTAAGTGTGATATCCTTGTACTTGGTGTGATCTTGCCTAAAAATTGAATACTTTGTGAATAGTCATTTGTCTGCTTGGTAGCCTGCAGCATGTTCTTTTGTATTGTGTTTGAGTTATTTGTAAGTTAACAGTCCTGTAATAATTACTTAGTTATGTCATACGTTCTGAAAATCTAGGAACTTATCATGATGTTTGGAACATTTCATCACATTGTTGCTTACCGTCAGGCAGCTGCAATGATGGGGTGTGTGCCAGATGTAATCATTTTGGACAGAAGTGTCTTTCCATGTGTTCAATAAGAAAGCCCTTCCTGGCATACCTTCAGTAGAACTTTGGTTTTAGAAGTGTGTAGTCAATTTTTTAAACTTACATTACAGGAAGCATTAGTTTCTTACCAGTTTGATGTAGTCAGTGGTGTTCTGACAATGTATGAAGAATTTTATGTACTATTTTATTTTCTAGCTGCACTATGTTATGGATAAACATTTATTTTTGATCTCTTTGTGTATAATTACTTCACTTGTCTTATGAACCAGTGGAAAATTGTTTCACAAGTGTTGCTGAATGTGATTCTTATAAGTAAATCTCAGAGCCAAGTTCTTCTAGAGCAGCTAATAGTCATTCAGCCTTTGCTGCTGAAGAACTTTTGAAGGTTTATTATTAATGGTCCCTCTCATGAACCAAATGAATTCACTGTCCAAAGCCATTCTTTAGTATCCATTTTAATTTAATCCTCCCATGTAAATGTAGGTTCTCCAAGTTACCTCTTCCTTGAACAAAGCCTTGTATGCATTTCTCATCTCTCCTGAATGTGCTGCATGCTCTGTCCATCATGTTCTTCCCAGTTTTTTCAACTGGTGAAGAGAACACATTATGAAGCTTCCCATGTTGCGATTTTCTGCAGCCATATGTCACTCCCTCCCCTCCAAATATTGCCCTCAGTGCACCATTCTCAAAAACCCAGAAGTTATCTAAAATGACGGAACTGGCCAGTGCCAGTGTCAGACTGACCACTCCAGTCACTTAGGAAAAGATTTCACTTTTTCAGAATTTTGTTTGTGGTACAGATTTAATTGTTCTATGTGCATTTGAATTATAGTGGCATTGTCCCTGTAGAGACAGATAACTACAACATTAATGTTAAGATGACTCTACAGAAGAAAAATGACTCTGAAAAAAATGGATGGAAACCATTCAAATAATGTATTCTGTTTTTTGTCTTCTTATGCATGGTTGATAAGGTAAAGGTAAAGTTGTCCCTATAATGTACCATAAAGGCATATGCAGGTAAGCACTCTGCTTCATGTCCAGGCCACTTTAGTTCCAGGGAAGAGCCCGAATACCCTTGAATGCATTTTTAGTACAAAGTGCAAATAAAATTGTAAACAAGAAGTGGTCTGTGTTTGTCATTGTATTCTATTTTGGAGAGCATGCAACAAATTTTGATGAAGTTTGGGATCGGTGGTGTATGCTGATATTTGTCTGCAGATTTAATTCTAATTTGTACTGTTGCAGTGTAATTTACATGAACCTCAAATAAATTTTTTTAAGTACCTTTTTTTAATTGAGAATTCGTATGTAATGTAAAATACAAATCTCATTAAGATTTACAGCTTTTGTTTGTAAGAGTGTTTTGAGGTATTTTAAATTTATAGAATAGAAGAAAAATGTTTGTATGCACTTCATCTCTAGCGCGGTTAGCATTGTTGATAATAGATTTATATCTGCAGTTACAAACAAGACCAAATGAGGTATGTAAAATTCTATGAGATTTATTTGGGAAATGCATGTACATCAAGCCAGAAGTTGCACCTGTAATTTCAGATCTTATCAAGAGCAGTGAAAGATCAAGATAGGTGAAAATATTATTCCAGTCCGTGACATTAAAGAAGATAATTTGTTGCAGGTACAGGTGTGATATTTTTATCGCCATGTTGGTATATTTTCAGGAAGAGAATGATAGTTTACGATGCCAATTGGAAGCTTACAAAAATGAAGTTGACTTGGTAAGATCTGATCTCAAGACTGAACTGGATCAGAAGGAGAAGCAAATGAAAATGTTGCAGCAAACTCTCCAAGGAATGCAGCAAGTAGGTTTGGGAAGCACATCGTATTTAAACCTGTTCAGATACTGTGAGGAATGGAATGAGAACATTTCTTATCTATATAAATTTAAAGTGTGAAATTAATGTCAGCCCTAAATATCTCTAAGAAGTGTTTTTAAATGATATGTACAGTGACCAGAACTCACAAACATTTTTATTTTTGTATGCACTACATGTTTTGAGGAGTGCAAATTCAACAGCATCATATATATTGGTGAACATGTGAACTACTAAATTTTGATCCCACAGATAATGTACATTACCATTCATATAATGTAAACTGGAAGCCAACATAGCCTCAGAAATTGAAGCTGTTTGGATTTAAAATAGGTAATGTAAGAACCCATTTCACTGCTCCCCCTACCAATGTGTTATACTGGGAGCAGTGTCTTAACTAGCCAGTGATGAACTAGGAGTGCAGAATGTGGAATGGTACCATCTTACATAAGTCATTCCAGTTTTCATCCAAGTTCATGAAATGCAGCACAAATAATTTTCCCCATTTATGGCTGGCACAGTAGGCACACTAGAAGCTACAGGAGCAAGGGATGCATTTTACATCCCTCCTAAAATTTGAAAAATACTCAGTGTGCTAATTTGTATTTTGTAGCAACTTATGGAGGCCAAGCGACGGCAGTCAGAAGATGAAATTAAGGTACGAGAGTTACAGGCACGACTGAAGTCAGCAGGTGAGGTACAGGTCCGTCTCCAACTGGCCAAGGCAGACCAGAGCGGGGATCTGGTTGGAGACAGCAGTCAACAGTCGACAGACGCTGTAATTGATACAGAGGAAGAAGGCAAGGCAGATACGACAGAGTCACCTTCCAGGTTGTCAGATAGGGAAGCAAAACTCATAGGTAAGTAGATGTTGCTATAAGTTAAGGTAAAATGGTGGATGTACTCAAAAATATGCATAATTTTAATCCATATTCACAGCAAGTCTAACACAAAACATGACAAATTTGACTTGGACTACCCTGAAGATGGCAGCTTCAGGGTCCTTCAAACCATTAGTATCCTTATACCATTCTACATATCATATTATAGTAGAATGGAACCTCCTTTGTGGTAGTTAGTGTTATTTTTATTTGTTCTTTTGTTTCTGATACTTATGCACATACCACACCCTACAAATCTGCTGTATGAAGTGTCTGGGATATTTTAAAATGTACATTACAACACAGTTTTTGTATCAAAAATTTAAGCAGGTGGTGTTAAATAAAGAGTGAACCTAGAGTGCTCAGAAAACAATTTAAAAAATAGTATTTTAATACATGTTTCCAATATAAAATTGGAAATACTATTGATTTACAAGGATAGAGTTTAATCAACTTAATGAAATTTCTCTTCCTTTAATAGGTCTCCTTGCAACTTTTCTTCATGTCCATCCTTTTGGTGCAGGAGTGGACTATGTGTGGTCTTACCTACAGAAAATGGAGCCAACTTTACGACCTGGTGAAGTGGAGTCCCTTATGAGTCGGTTTCCGACCGTATTTCGACAGGAACTGTCTGGTATTGGCGCCAACATGGAGAGAAGGTGGCAGTTTGCTGGTTTTAAAACAAGTCAGAGTATCTGAACTTTGTCAATTAATCAACTGCAGAGCAGTACCTAATTTAATGTCAGGAAATAAACTGTTGCATAGTTGCTTGTGTGTACTTTACCTCTTGGTCGATCCGTGTGGAGATTCATGATTTATAACATAATTTATTTAATAAATGTTTATCTTTCATGCATACTTTATTTATATTGTATTACCTTTCACATCATTCTGACACCCCCCCCCCCTTTTTTTTACTGTTTATTATATTAGGTCATTGAACTGATGTTTGATGAACCAAACATTTAGTAAATGTAGACTGCCCTGTCACCTTTTGTTTGGAAGTTCAAACAAGATGGCATAGAAAACTGGATTATGTTAGTGTTCGCATGGTTTTCAAGAATAAGGATCAAAATGTCCTATAATGTAAACCAATTAAATATTTAAAATTAGAAGATGTAATTTGGCTTTAAATATAATTAGTTATTGACCTAACAACATTTTCAGATTGAAACTGAAATCTATCATTTGACAGATACCCTGAGTGTTGTAGTAAACACCAGCCGTTTTGTTTAAAATTCATACATATTGGTAGGAATCTCTCATTGACACCTACTTATGTAATCATTTATTGTGTTTTTTAAATTGGCAATTGAAAGGTCTCAGTATTATGTACGTTGAACAGTATAGTGTTAGGTTCCCACAATGGTTTTTATGATGAACGTTGTTTTGTGTAAGCTGATGCCATGCAGGTAGTTACCATTGCTTCAGAGGAACCTGCTGCCTCCATTTTCAAGGGAGAATTTTTCTGTCTTGATGGTGGAGGTAGCAGGATTCTCTGGGACTGTTGGTACCTATCTACATAACTACACGAAGTCACATCCTAGAGAACAGCCATCTTCAGATTAGTGCTCTTTATAGTTGTAATTTTCTGTGCCAACTTCAGCTTAAGTTCTCTGATATCATAACTAAAACTAAAAACTAAACTCCGTGGCTTTAGTCCGCGAGCGAACCATACCGACAGAGCGGCCGCCGCCGGTAGGCGAAGTTAGTGCCAAGTTTTGCGGATAGAGGGGTGTCACGTGGTTAGCGCAACGAGTC
>Ga0123357_10012428_pt1 | contig 10985 bp, 12 predicted proteins | sample TergutEmb28metaG_FD_89873 | JGI IMG/M metagenome (GOLD analysis project Ga0123357, IMG submission 89873) | Embiratermes neotenicus P4 segment gut microbial communities from Petit-Saut dam, French Guiana - Emb289 P4 | ecosystem: Host-associated > Arthropoda: Insects > Digestive system > Gut ... | reverse complement strand
GTTATTTTTAATCAATATGTTAAAAATTGATAATTTTTAGTTAATTGTCTGAAAAACATTTGCAAAGTCATCTGACATTAACTACGTAGTTCTGTTAGCGGACGTTGCATCTTCTACCCCGAGTTGCGCTCCGCTTGCACGGGGTTATCAATGGTAAGACCTTCGGTCTTGCTTTTGGAAATGCGTCCATTTAAACATGATTTTAATCTGTTAAAGTAGAAATAAGAAAAAATATTTTTGCACTAAATATTGTATTATATCAAAATAAAAAATAACACCTCAAACTTTTTCTTAACCATTTTTTTGTATATGATGAAATTGGAGCGACTTTTCCATCACGCTAAAAGCGTTACACCTTTAGCGTGATGAAAATTAAAAAATAATGCGTATCTTTGCTGTATTAATTTTAAAAAAAGAATATGGACTTGAATACAAATCCTTTTTTAACAGTAGGATACGGATATAAATCGTATTTTTGCGACAGGGAAGATGAGCTGGAAATATTGAGTAAGTATGTAAAAAATGGCATCAATACAACGCTCATTTCGGCACGAAGATTAGGAAAATCAGCCCTAATATATCGACTTTTTGAAGATTTGGAGTCTGAAAAATATGCTTGTATTTATGCAGACATCTATGCCTGCACTACGCTAAAAGATTTTACGGAAATGTTGGCGCTTTCTATTTTCAATAAATTTCCTCAAAAACGAGGTATCGGCAGGCGCTTTCTTGACTTTTTGAAAAATTTTCGTCCCGTCATTACGTATAGTGCGCTGAGCGGAGAACCTGAAATACATTTTGAATTTGCTCAACCCAAAGAATACGAAAATACTTTGCATAATTTATTTCAATTCTTGGATAACCAACAAATTAAAATTGTAATGGCAATAGATGAATTTCAACAAATAATTGATTTTCCTGAAAAAAATATCGAAGCGCTCTTACGGACAATTATTCAAACGCTGAAAAATACGCAGTTTATTTTCAGCGGGAGCAAAAAACATATTATGCTTGAAATATTTAACACAGCCAATCATCCATTTTTCTCAAGTACGCAAATCGTGGGCTTGGGCGAGATACCGGAAGATAAATACAAGACGTTTATAAAGGAAAAATTTGCGGAACGTAACCGCAGTATTGACGACGAAGCCATTGATTTTATTCTGTCATGGACGCTTTCGCACACTTATTATACGCAAGTTATCTGTAATAGCGTTTTTGCGGGAGGAAAGAAAAATGTAACTGTCGAAATGGTAAAACGAGTGTGTGATGACCAGTTAAGCCAGCAACAAGGAACTTACATGCAGTACCGCAGTCTGCTAAGTCCGATTCAATGGCAGTTGTTAGTTGCCATTGGTAAAGAAGGATTAGTCACGGAACCGCAAGCAAAAGATTTTCTGCATAAATATAAAATCGGCGCTGCATCATCGGCGCAAAAAGCGCTGCTTGCATTAATGGATAAGGAGATGATTTTTTCTATCGAGTCAACTGAAAAAACGGCTTATCGCGTTTACAACGTGTTTTTGATGCGGTGGTTGGAACGTACATTTTGAAGGAGTGAAAATCAATCTACAAGCTGCCGATCCTCACATTTCATCACTTTTGCCGTAAAATTCTGAACCCATTGATAATTGTGAGTAGTCATAATGACTGCCGTTCCGTTTTTACTGATGTCGTGCAAAAGTTGTACGATTTGAGCGCCGGTCTCCGGATCCAAATTTCCGGTCGGTTCGTCAGCCAGAATCAATTCGGGCGAATTGAGCAGGGCGCGGGCAATGACGATGCGCTGTTGTTCGCCTCCCGACAGTTCATGCGGAAATTTGTAGTGCTTGTTCGTCATACCTACCTGTTCCAAGACAATATCCATGCGTTGCTGCATTGCAACCGCGTCTTTCCACCCTGTTGCTTTCAGAACGAATAACAGGTTTTTGTAAACCGACCGGTCGGTCAGCAGTTGAAAATCCTGAAAGACAATCCCGATTTTCCTGCGCAGGAAAGGAATCTGTTTTCTTTTAATTATACTGAGGTTATAATCAAAAACCATAGCTGCCCCTTCCTTAACGGGCATTTCACCATAAATGGTTTTCAGCAAGGAACTTTTACCGGAGCCGACTTTACCGATAATGTAGAGAAATTCACCTTGATTTACGGAAAAAGTGACGTCTTTTAAAATGACATTTTCCTCTTTCCGAATTTCGACGTTTTTATAATCGATTAGAGCCATGTTTTTATCAGGTTAGTATTTTTTATTTATGTCTTCGTTTTAATTCATTTGCCAAATCTTCTATCCGGTAGCCTTTGTATGTCAAAAGGACAATTAAATGATAGAGCAAATCGGAACTTTCATATATCAACCGTTCATCATTTCCGCGTATCGCTTCGATGACGGTTTCAACTGCTTCTTCTCCTACTTTTTGCGCAATTTGTTCAATACCTTTATTGAAAAGCGAAGCTGTATAGGACTTTTCCGGCATTTCCCGACGGCGACGAATGATAAAATCCTGCAACTGTTTCAAAAACAGAATATCTTCTTGGGATTGTTTCGCGCTATCGTTCCTGTAAGTGCGTTCCGTATTTTTTTCCCCGAAGCAGGTATCGCTTCCGGTGTGACAAACAGGTCCGGCAGGATCGACTTTTATTAATAAAGTATCCTGATCGCAATCTTCGGTGATGGAAATAACATGGAGGAAATTGCCGCTTTCTTCTCCTTTTGTCCACAACCGTTTCTTTGTTCTGCTGAAAAAAGTTACTTTACCGGTTGCCTGCGTCTTTTTCAGGGCTTCTTCATTCATAAAGCCTAACATCAGCACTTTATCTGTCTGATTGTCCTGAATAACAGCAGGAATCAGTCCGCCCATTTTTTTGAAATTAAGTTTCATTTTGTCACTTGTCACCTGATTATTATTCCTTCACTTTTCAAATATTGTTTCAATTCGGGTATGGAAATTTCGTCGAAATGAAAAACACCGGCAGCCAAAGCTGCATCGGCTTTTCCCTTGATGAACACATCACGAAAATCCTCTTTTCTACCGGCGCCGCCTGAAGCTATGATTGGAATACCAAGCGATTCGAATAAAACGCTTAATACATCATTGGCATATCCGGTTTTGACGCCATCGTGTTTCATACTTGTGAACAGGATTTCGCCGGCGCCTCTGTTTTCGGCTTCTTTAGACCATGAAAACAGCTCTTTGTCCGTTGGAATCCTGCCTCCGTTTAAATAGCAAATCCATTGATTGTTGATTTGGTCTGCATCAATCGCCACGACGCAAACCTGCGATCCGAAATGATTGGCAATTTCTTCTATCAGAGCCGGATTACGAATTGCTGCCGAGTTAATGGAAACTTTGTCTGCGCCGGCATTCAGGAGCGTATCCACGTCTTTTAATTCGTTAATACCTCCACCTACCGTAAACGGAATGCTGATTTGAGCAGCAACACGCCGAACCAGATCAACGAAAGTTTTTCGTCTTTCGTGAGAAGCGTTTATATCTAAAAATACCAATTCGTCGGCGCCCTGATTGCTGTATTGTTTTCCCAATTCTACCGGATCGCCGGCATCACGGAAATTAACGAAATTAACTCCTTTAACAGTTTTTCCGTCTTTTACATCTAAGCAAGGTATAATTCTTTTTGCCAACATTTTAAATTCTCAACTCCTAATTTCTAATTCCTAATTCCTTCAAATCTATCCGCCCTTCATAAATCGCTTTCCCGACAATTACTCCCGGAATATGCGCTTCTTCCAATTTTTCTATATCTTTCATAGAGCTGATTCCTCCGCTCGCAATCAAGTGGATTTCAGGGTCTTTTTCTTTTATTTTCCGGTAAAGTTCCACATTAGCGCCTCCCAACATTCCGTCTTTGTCTATATCCGTACAAATCACCTTTAGAATGCCTTGCTTGCGCCAAGTTTCAATAAACGAAAAAATATCTTCTTCCGTATCTTCCGTCCACCCGTTTACGGTAATCCTGTTGTTGCGACAGTCGGCGCCTAAAATAATGAAATTACTGCCGAATTTATCAATCCATTGCTGAAACATTTCCGGGTTTTTCACTGCAACACTTCCGCCTGTCACCATTTTCGCCCCGCTGTCGAAAGCAATCTGCAAATCGTAATCCGATTTCAGTCCGCCGCCGAAATCAATAATAAGCGACGTTCGTGAAGCAATTCTTTCCAAAACGCGGTAATTAATGACCCTGTTTGCTTTTGCACCGTCGAGATCAATCAGGTGCAGACGATGCAAGCTGTGATCTTCAAATTGTTTGGCTACTTCCAACGGGTCTTCATTATAAACCTTTTTTTGGTCAAAATCTCCTTGTGAAAGCCGGACGCATTTCCCGTCCAAAATATCAATTGCCGGAATAATTTCAATCATTTTAAAAATAAAAAATTAAAGTTCTAAAAAATTCTTCAGTATTCTTTCTCCTACCTTGCCGCTTTTTTCAGGGTGAAATTGTACCGCATAAAAATTATCTTTTTGCATAGATGCGCTAAAAGGTTGTATATATTCTGTTTGTGCAATGGTATTTTCGTTCGGCGGAACGTAATAGCTATGTACAAAATAAACATAATCTTCTTCCTCAACGCCGCAATACAACCGGTTTTTAATCTGCAATAATGTATTCCAACCGATATGCGGAATTTTATCCGCCTGCTTTTCCGCCTGAAATTTCAAAACAGGCGCATCGAAAACCCCAAGGCAATTTGTGTTTCCTTCTTCGGAAACGCTACATAACAATTGCATTCCGATGCAAATGCCCAATACCGGTTGTTTCAAGTTGACAATCAATTCATTCAGCCGGTGCGCTTTCAAATATTGCATGGTTCGGACGGCTTCTCCCTGACCGGGGAAAATAATTTTATCGGCTTTTTGCAACAACTCTTTGTCGGCAGTAATGACCGGATCGATACCCAATCGTTTCAAAGCATATTCAACGGAATAGGTATTTCCGGCATTGTATTTTATAATCGCTACATTCACTTTATTTAGCAAAGGCGACTGCTCGGGTTTCACGGATAACCGTAATTTTTACCTGACCCGGATAAGTCATTTCGTCTTGAATTTTTTTAGCTATATCGTTTGAAAGATTTTCGGCTTCCACGTCTGAAATACGTTCAGCGCCAACGATAACGCGCAGTTCGCGACCGGCTTGGATCGCATACGTTTTCACAACTCCCGGATAGGAAAGCGCCAATTGTTCCAAATCGTTCAATCGTTTGAGGTAGGCTTCGACAATTTCGCGTCGGGCGCCCGGTCGAGCGCCGGAAATAGCATCACAAACCTGAACGATTGGCGCTAAGAGGCTTGTCATCTCCGTTTCGTCGTGATGCGCGCCGATTGCGTTCATGATGTCCGGTTTTTCTTTGTACTTTTCGGCTAATTTCATTCCAAGAAGGGCGTGCGGCAATTCCGGTTCGTCGTCGGGAACTTTTCCGATGTCGTGGAGCAGTCCGGCTCGTTTGGCTTTTTTAGGATTTAATCCGAGTTCGGCAGCCATGATTGCGCAGAGGTTCGCCGTTTCGCGCGAATGCTGTAAAAGGTTCTGACCGTAGGAAGAACGGTATTTCATTCGTCCTATCATGCGAATCAGTTCTGGGTGCAATCCGTGAATACCTAAATCGATTGTTGTCCGTTTGCCGGTTTCAATGATTTCATCTTCAACCTGTTTACGCACTTTGTTTACAATTTCTTCGATACGCGCAGGGTGAATACGTCCGTCCTGCACCAGTTGATGCAAAGCGAGGCGAGCAACTTCGCGCCTGACCGGGTCAAATCCGGAAAGAATAATGGCTTCCGGCGTGTCGTCAACGATGATTTCAATTCCGGTTGCCGCTTCCAATGCTCTGATATTCCGTCCTTCCCTGCCGATAATTCTTCCTTTGATTTCGTCCGATTCGATATGAAAAACGGTAATCGCATTTTCAATCGCCGTTTCCGTTGCCAATCGCTGAATGGATTGAACGACAATCTTTTTCGCTTCTTTGTTGGCGGTCATCTTTGCTTCTTCCATCACTTCATTGATGAAAGCCGCTGCCGACGTTTGCGCTTCTTCTTTCAGGGTTTGCGCCAATCGGTCTTTTGCCTCGTCAGCCGATAAACCGGAGAGCGCTTCTAACCGTTCGATTTCCATTTTATGGACTTTTCCCAGCTCCTGTTTTTTCTTTTCAATGATTTCCAACTGGCTTTCCATGTTTTCGCGAATGGCTTCCACTTCCGTCCGCCGTTTGTGAAGTTCGTCTTGCCGTTGATTCAAAGCCATTTCACGTTGTTTCAACCTTGCTTCTTGCGACTGAATTTTAGAATTTCGCACATTCACCTGTTTTTCCAGGTCGGCTTTCAACGTAATAAATTTATCCTTTACTTCCAGGAGTTTATCTTTTTTTATCGTTTCTGCCTCTTTTTGAGCGTCTTCTATGATTTGTTTACTTTTTGACAGGGTCTTTTGGTTCGAGATGAACCACGCAATGCCTCCTCCGACTATCAAGCAGACAAATCCGGTAATTATTATTGGTAGTACCATATCCAAATTATTGTATTATATGTTATTAATAAAAAAAACTATCCTTTCTTAAGTTTAACTTAAAATAAGATAGTGCGAAATTATACTGTAAAAACAATTGGGCAGATTCAAGCAAATTGAATGGTTTGAACCGATTGGATATATTCTTCCAACTCTTTGTCTAACAATTCGATTCTCTCCAGCAGAGATGATGTATCTTCTTTTTGCCTCAGTAACAGGCTTACAGCCGAAAAATGAATAGCAGCCATGGTCAATAAATCATTTCCTTCATAACTTTTTCCCGAAAACTTGGAACTGTATTGAAGCATTTTATCGTTTATTGCCGTTGCGGCTTTTCGGAATAATCCTTCTTCTGAGCGTTTGCAAAAAATCGGAAATACTTTGTCTGCAACTCTCAATTGTATTCTAAATACGTCGTTATCCGGCATCTTTATTTATTCATTTAATAAAGTGATGCACTTATCAACTTCTCGCACTAACTTTGATAATCGGTCTTTAGTCGCCTTAAAATCATTCGGGTTTACTGAAATCATTCGCGCTATTTTTAGATTATCATACTTTAACTTTAACTGTATATTCTCTCTTTCTAATGAATCGCTTATTCCTTTTTGTTCGGAAAGCTGCAATAGCAATTCCGCATTTTTTTCTTTCAGTTTATCAAACAAATAAAGCACTTGACGAACCCGGGCTTCAAGATTCCTTATTGTTTTTAGCTGTTCTTCGGTCATCGATTCATAAAAATTTGTACAAAAATAGGTATTTATTATGACCTTGCAAAGAAAATAGCAAATATATTTTTACCGGCTTCGGCCTTAAAGAGTTTAAAGTGTTATTTTACAGGTTTTTTTAGGAGAAAATTTACGTAATAGTTTAAGTATTTTTTTTAGTGAATTTCTGTCTTTTCATTGATGGAAATCATTATTCTTTCGGTAAATTGAACAGAAATTCCAAGCCTCCGTCCGGTTTATTTTTAGCAATAATGGTTCCTTTGTGGAAAGCAATTGCATTTTTAACAATGGACAAACCCAATCCCGAACCGCCCGTATCGCGGGTACGACCTTCCGTAATGCGGTAAAAGCGTTCAAACAGACGGACTAAATGTTGCTCATCGGGAATGCCGACGCCGGTATCGGAATAGGAAAAATAGTAAAAACCGTTGTCTTCGCTGTATTTATTTACAAAAATACCGACATCTTTTCCTGCATACCGAATTACGTTGTCGGTCAGATTCCGGAATATTGAAAAAAGCAGATTATGGTTTCCTTTTACGATAATATTTTCCACGTTCCATTCCATTCTGATATTGTTTTCCTGTAACTGAATTTCCAAGTCTTTTCTGATTTCTTCAAGTAATTCGCTGATAGAAACAGATTCTAATTTAAACGATTGAGGCGCATCTTCAATTTTGGTGATTAAACTCATGTCCTGAATAATTTCAGAAAGCGCCAATACCTGATTGTAAGCTCTTTCGATGAAATATTGCTTTTTTTCAGGGTCTAAGGAATGTTCCAAAATTGTTTCAAGGCAACCTCGAATACCGGTTACCGGCGTTCGCAGTTCATGCGTGATGTTTCCGGTCATTTCCTGTTTCATGCGGCGGGTAGCTTCTTCTTTAGTCACATCATTCAGAACGATTTCAAAACTCCGGTCATCAAAAATATTGACGCGGGCGGCGAAGGTTTTTCCGTGCTTATTAATCTGAGTTTCAAAGTAATTATCTTTTATATCTTCGTGCTGTAAGAATCGGTTGACTTTTTCAAAGGAAACATCGGTGAATATAACCGCAGGATTGCTGTTCGCTTCATCAATGATGGTGTTTAAGTATTGAATAAATAAACCGTTATAAAACTCTACGGTTTTGCCGGACGAGAAAAAACACAAACCTTCTTCCGAAGTGAGAACGTGCTGCAAAAGCTTATCGCGTTCCATATCGATTGCTTTTTTGCTTTCTTTCAATCGTTTGTAGTTTTCGGCAATTTTAGTTCCGATTTCGCCCAATTCATCTTGAGGAAAATGGATAGGAGTGTGTGGGTTTCCTTGCTCCACAGCTTTTGCAAAATCGCGGAGACCGCGTATCGACTTCCCGAAACGCTCAGCTACTATGTTGATTATTAGTAATATAACAATAAAAAGTCCAAAAATATAGTACAGAAAAAGTTTATCGGGTTTCAAAATGTGACGGACTTGAATATCGTAGGGTAGGGCGACACGTATATAACAGGTAGTGAATTGTTTGGCGTAATAAAGATACTCTTTTTCATTGGTGGCGGACGTGCGGATATTGCTCCCCGTACCTGTTTTCAGGGCGGACAGCACTTCCGGACGGTGCGCATGATTTTCCATGCTTGCAACGGATTGAATCACATTGTCGTAGAATACGGTTCCCTTTTCATCAATTAGTGTCAGCCGGATATTCGACGGAAACAAATGAAGTAAGCTGTCAATCTTTGATAAATCGTCAGGATATATTTCCATGACTTTGTGGACAATATCCGCATAATTATCTAACCTTTCTTCTAAAGCCTTAGTTTTGTACTCCCGTTCGCGCGTTTGCTCCAATAACGCAATTCCGATAGTAAACAAGGCAAAAATAATGACAAAATACAGGAGCAGTTTTTGTTTATAATTTGTTTTCATAAATCCTGTTATTTAATTGGAAGGGTTGAAACGATAGCCGAATCCGGGTCGATTGGATATAATAGACGCTTTGTCGCCCAATTTTTTACGCAGGCGGGTAATGTGCACATCGACCGTCCGTTCTGTAATGTATGGCGTTTCTTTCCATATTTTGTCGATAATTTCGGTACGCGAAAATATTCTTTCGGGATTTTCGGATAAAAGCATGATGATTTCAAATTCTGTTTTAGTCAGTGGAATTTTTTTATTATTGATGGAAAATTCTTTTAATTCTATATCAATCAATACATTGTCAAATAAAAATTTATTCTTTGGTTTTTCGTCTGATGGTTCGCTTCGTTTCAGCACGGCTTTCACACGGGCAGTCACTTCTTTTATTGAAAAAGGTTTGGAAATATAATCGTCTCCTCCGACAGAAAAGCCTGTCAGCATATCGTTTTCCGTATCTTTTGCCGTGAGGAAAATAATCGGAATTTTGTTTTTTCTTTGCCGCAAAAGCTCGGCTAATTTATAGCCCGACATACCGCTCATCATGACGTCTAAAAGAATGAGCGAATGGTCGGGCGTAAGCAATTTCAACGCTTCTTCCGCCGAATAAGCGCAATTCACATCGTAACCTTCGTTTGCAAGGTTAAATTCGAGCACTTCGCAAATAACAGCTTCATCGTCAACAACAAGAATTTTATTCTTTTTTCTTTCCGCCATGTTTCAATACTTTAGCATCAATATAAAAAACGATTTCTTCCACAATATTACCGGTATGGTCGCCAATTCGTTCTAATTTACGAATGACTAACATGTTTTTTAGCCCGCAGCGAATTTGCGCCGGATTTTGTTGCATATAGCGGGATAAAATGTCGAACGACTGATGATAATACGTGTCTATCTCTTCATCTTTAGCCATGATTTTTCCTGAAATTCGGGTATTTTCCGACTCGAGCGCGACAAAACTGTCGGTCAGCATGTAAATGAGGGTATCGAACATTTTTTCTATCTGCAGTTCTTCGATCAGCGCAGGGTCTAAGTGATTGCAATCTTCTTCAATTACATGACGGGCAACGCCTTCGGCATAATCGCCAATCCGTTCCAACGTTATGCTTATTTTAATCAATGAGAGCGCCAAACGCAAATCGATGGCAACCGGAGCATACAGAGCGATATAGTTCTCGCTGTCGCTGTCGATTTTCAATTCGAAAGCATCTACCCGTTTTTCACGGCTGACGATTTCCCGCGCCACTTCGACATCGTTGTTTAAAAATGACTGCTTGGCTTTCTCAAGTTGAGAAATGACCAATTTCCACATTTGGCTCACTTCTTCTTTGAGTTCCTGCAATTCTTTTTCAGTATGTTTCATCATTTTAACCGAATTATTCCGTAATATATGGATTTTGCTGATGCAAATTTAATGCAAAAATATCTTTGTTGTATTACGGAAGCACGACAAATTTGTTAAGAAAATGTTAAGAATACCACTGAAAAAGAAAACGAAATTATGTTGACTTTTGCCGGAAGATTGAAACTAAAAACATTCTATTGATATTACAAAAATAAATGAAACGAAAAAAGCTATTGATCTTATGCAGAAAGCAAAATAAATTTTTGAACAGAACGAAAATATAGATAAAGTAACCTATTGCAACAAAAAACTTATTAACCTGAGTTCGGGATAAGCAGAGTAAAAAAATAAGTATGCTTACCCCAGACAAAATTACTGAAATTTTCTGTATTGCAGACGATTTCTGCAAAGAATTTGCACAAGAAGTCTGTGTTTTTCACATAGTGTTTTTATACATTTACATCAAATCGTTATATATTTATCTATT
>Ga0123357_10012427_pt1 | contig 10986 bp, 7 predicted proteins | sample TergutEmb28metaG_FD_89873 | JGI IMG/M metagenome (GOLD analysis project Ga0123357, IMG submission 89873) | Embiratermes neotenicus P4 segment gut microbial communities from Petit-Saut dam, French Guiana - Emb289 P4 | ecosystem: Host-associated > Arthropoda: Insects > Digestive system > Gut ... | reverse complement strand
TTTTCCTTTAGTGTATGTATGCTTCCTCCCAGTATATTAACATCATCGGCATTAGCCAGAAGCTGATGTGTACCATTTAGTTTCAAGCCATCCTGATTTACCTGAACCCTCCTATTGGCGTACCCTAAAGCAAAGTTAAAAAGCACTGGTGATAGAGCATCTCCTATGGAGAATAAAATTACAGCACACTGCTGACTCGCACAGGATCGAACAGGTGCCAGATTATTGAATGTTTCGGATTAGCAGATGACACCTATACAGACCATTAGCAGATGGCACCTATACAGACCAAAGACCCGACATGAAATTCTTTGTTACTGCTTATGTACTAGGGTGGACCGCGGTAGCGCAGTGGTTAAGGTGCTGTGCTACAAATCGGAAAGTCGTTGGTTCGATCCCAGCTGGTGTCTGTGGATTTTTCATTAACATAAAATACTTCCGATCACACTATGGCCCTGGGGTCGACTCAGCCTCTAACAGAAAGGAGTACCAGGAGTATTTCCTAGGGGTAAAGGCGGCCGGTGCGTATGGCTGACAACCTACCACCATCCTGTGCCGTTGTCAAGAAATCTGGGAACCTTAACTTCCTGTAACCCTCTGGGCCTGTCCAGGCCTGTACTGGAACTGCTTTTTTTTTTTTTAATGTATACTAGGACTGCACAGCTAATGAGAAGAGTATTCCATTTGGATATCTCCTTCAGCTGCTGGTTCAAGGTCATCAGGGTCTGTGTTTTGTGGAGTCTTCAGAGCTGAAGAAGTTGATGGAATAGCAGAATGGGACAGGAGATACCACAATGGTTGATGCACACACATTCTTGGAGGCCCTCTCTATCCCCAAGAACTGCCAATTCCATTGATGAAGATTTTTTCTAGTAAAAAAAACAAAATTTGTGGTCCTTTGACTACCCTCCTCAAGTGCTGGATTATCAGGATTTCTGAATCATCAGATGTTAGATTAAAGGAATTTCATTGTACTTCATTCAATTTAGAAAAAAGCAACTTTATTTACAACAATTCCTTGCCAACTCTGGCTTTCAACTTGCCACAGCTTTAAAACTGTCTCCATTTCTACCAACTATGTAAGTGTGGTTCTACTGTCTGTTCATGAGGAAAGGTGCTGCTGGTTTCCCAAGGAATCCACATCCATTATCACCATCAAAAGTAGTTTCCTAGCCTAAACATAACCAGTGCAGTACATGTTATGGTGAAACTTCTTACATGTATATTTTATAATACACGCAAACCTTCCATCTCGTGCAGAAACGGGCAACTCAACTGGTCTGTCAAAAGTGCTAACAGGTGACTGTAGTTCTACAACCCCTTGCCTGTCACCAGTCAGCCAACTGTGGTAATATGAGTGACCCAATAACTGCGGTTGGTGAATGAGTGCCGCTTGTATGTGCTTTAGACTACATTGAGAAGAAAACTGTTTTCTTAACCTTCAGTGTTTGTCAAGATTGTAAATGAAGGTTACCTCAGGTGTTCTTTTTTCTAAACAGTTCAGTGGATTAACGGTCCAGTTTGTTATGCTGCTCTGGCTACTGACAAGACTTTATTTATTTCATTCATTATGGAGAAAGTGTAAAAACAACATTAAAATACATCTCATAACATCTTCACAATAATAAATAAGAGTTACATGAACACGATAATGCTAACCTTGCTTTTATTTATGTGATACTGTCTGCCAGAAATACTCACAGCAAAGTGATTTACAATTTAAAGCAATGATAACAAAGACAGCAACACACATTTTCCACAAAGACTTCAAGTTTCGAAACACAAATCATGGACATCCTGTGTGGGATGTGTGGCTCTCATGGCAGGGTTAATAAACATTTTGGTCTCCTGGGATTTGGCGCCATGTTGACTGGTATGTAATTACCAACCTTAAGGAGTTTTCTGCCTCTGTCTTGGCATTCTTTGACTCTGAAGAAAAGAGGCAGTAAGTTCCCCACTAATATCAGTGGGTTATTTACCAATCTGTAAGGAGTAACATCCCATGAGTATTGAATTTTGAAAGACATCCATGAGAGGATGAAGATGTACTGGACCAGATATTCATAACAGAAAAACAGCAACTGTCTGGTTTGGGTGCTGTGCTCTGAGCAGGACTGCTAAATCAGGGCCAGCTGTCTGAACAGTTATGCTCAATAAAATGGCGATGAAAAGAATATATCCCACGTCAAAGGAAACTTCATTCTTCCCTGGATTAAGGGGAATTTAAATAAACAAGTGCATTGTTTTTTTTTTTTTTAAAAAAAAGCAGTCCCTTTACATGCCATGATGGCACTTGGGGGCGGAGGTAGAGGTCCATTCATTCTTAAGATCGGCGGGAAATTGAGGTGATTGGTCAACCACATGCCCCTGGGGGGGAAAAAAAACCGCCGATATCCACTGAATAGGAGGTTGTTTGAACTCCAGAGCCGGTCTGGACGTCTTTGAGAAGAGAAAAATTCGGTTGCACCCCTCCGGGTTGAACCCCCAATCATCCAGCCTGTAACCTAGTCACCATAATGACAAAGTTACTCCGGCTCCGCCTTTACGCTGTGCTTACTGTATCAGGGTCCCTAATCTCAGACAGCCTCATTCTGCCTGCAAGTAGTTCAAATTCAACTGCACATATTATTAATTTTGAATGATACAATCTTATGTGATGGGCGCTGGGTAGTTCGGTGTAAATATACCTACGTGTGTTCTTCTACCTAGCATATGACAGCTGGTTCCTTCAAAACGTCGGTAAACTTCTACCACACTACATGGCATCACATCCCAGGTCACAATATACTTCTTAGTCACCGCATTGTGAACTTCATACCTCACATTACTGTCAGCACAGTGCCTCATCTCACTCACAAATACAACACCCGTAGAAAAAAAGTTGAACGGTTACGAAAAGGTAAAAATTAGACTCTAAGCCGTGTTCGAGAACCCAGAAATGCCACCACGCTAGTGGTTTTCATTTTAGAACAAGCACAACGGCGGTGATTCGAGCTGGGCCAGCCGTGATTACGACATCACTTAACGTCGCTCAATCAAGCATTCGTCACAAAAATGAAGTGGAAAATAAAAGGCTTGCCATTACAAACGAAAGTAAAATACGGAGTGTGTCTTTGGCGGCGATGCCTTTCAAACGGGTAAAGGCTCCAGGGCGTTACGCCCATTTATACAATCCTAAAAGAAAGTTTTGCAATGCGGAGAAATCGCAACGTTACCTTACAGAAGGTTCCCGTGGTGCACGAATTCCATTTTATAAACCGGACAGCTAATGCACATGTCACTTCGTCGCAGCACAAGCATTTTTCCGACTGTGCCAACACATGATTAAACTTCACTAATCACACACCCAGCCAGACCTACCATCACACTGCACTAAGCACGATGATCTGTGGCAGGCGCTGTGTGCGCAGTTTTTGTACACTGTCGTGGTGAAAGTAACGCTCTCTTTCGGAAGAGAAAGAAAATATGAGCAACATCCACGACAAAACGAAGTAATCCGTGATTGAGTAATTTGGGAGGGGAGCATTACATACGCGATGAATTGTGGGGCTGTATATTTTCAGTTCCTACCAGGTTACCTTTTTTACAAACTTGTTAATTACTGAAACTGTGGTAACTGGGTTCTTCGTAGTAGTCAATTTGGCCCTCCTGATACGGATAATAATTGCTGGCTCCTGCATCGAGATACTCTGCGTAACCTTTTCCCTTTATAGCACCATCATATGTCGAGGCCCCAATAGATCCAGACTGTCCTGATTTCCCTTTATAAAAATTATTATATGGCACTGGATAACTAGGCTGTGTTTGGTGGGCTTTGGGACTATAATAATCTGGCTTGCTTTCGTAATTGTAAACTCCACTCGGGGACACATAACCTCCAATCGCAGGCTTGCTGTACCCCTGTGCCGCGTCGTGGTACACACGGCTCGCTTCTTCGTTTCGACCGCCATGGAGTTTCTGTCCGAAACTTTGGCCTCCCTGTTGCTGGTTGTATCCCTCCTTGTCATCGTGATAATCGTCCTGTGCGTACCGTCCCTTGTAGCCCCGGCTGCTGTCATACCCCGCTCTATTTCCGTACTTGTCCTGCTTCCCTCTGGCGGTGTCCTGATACGCCCCGTCGTCGTAGTTCCCATGGTACTTGTCCGCGTTGCTGTCCCTAAAACCGCCGTACCTGGAATCGTACAGATAGTGGCCACCCTCATCGTTTGCGTCATCGAAAAAGCGTGAGTTATTGCCCGACTCATCTTTATAGTATGAGTTCTTGAAGCCTGAGGAGTGGTGACCCTTCCGGTGGCCTCCTTTGGAGCCGAACGCAGCTGCTGACTGCCCCTGATGGTTGAATGCTTGGTCCCCATATGAGGCTTGACCGACATCATAGGCTTTACGGGCACCACTGTTGTCACCATAGTAACCAGAGTTTTGCCTGTCCCCATGGTGTGCCTGGTGATCTGCGGCATACCCATTCTCACTCACTTGTCCCTTTGAACCTTTGTGCCCAGAGCTACCATAAAAGCCTACCTCCCCTCTGCTGTCACCTGCATCGTCAACCCTGTAAGAGTCACCCTCCTTCTTCTGCATCTCCCCATAGTTGCCTACAGCAGGACCATAGAACTCTGAGCCTGCTGCCATCTGGTCATCCACCACAGCAATTAAGTTGCGTCTCTTCCACTCAGAGTCATCCAGTCCCAAGGAAAGGCTCTTTCCAACATTCGCACCTGCAGTTCTTTGCTCCTCTGGAATCAGCTCCACATCATCTTTCAGCACACCACTAGCACTGCACGCCCTGAGACTCAGAACCACAACACACAATGCCGCCCACATTGTGCAAAGAAATGCCGGATGAAAGCAGGATCCCTGCATTTATATGCTGTTCTGTGGCCTTGCCATTTTCAGACACTTTCCACATCTTAATGAAAGTGGAAGCATTGTGTCACGCTTGTCGAGATTGCATCACAAGAAACAAATTGAGCAAGCGACCTTTGGATGTCATTACATTGTGGAGCCAATGACTTTCAATTCCGAATGAGTGTGAACAAGGTTCTTCACGCCTCAGTGGGGGTATGCTCCATGAGTCGAGTTTGCTTGAATACTGTCTGGTTACTATATATCCTGCCCTGTGAGGTACATTGCTCATGTGATGTCAATGAAGTGTGACAAGTCATACAACTATTTACAGCATGACAACAGTATGAATTCTAAAAACATAACCTACATCACTGCACTTATACTAGCTGACCCAATTCTGATTCTGATTCTGAATCAGTATGAAATAGATTATGCACTGAATGCGTACATATAGAAATAAATGGATAGAATAATTCATCATTGTACCTGTTAAATATCCTGCACATTTCACACATCAAGCTGTTTGCTCTTCAAGAGCACACCCCTTGTTCATTTCAAATTCATTATAAGCCTCAAATTCATTACAAGGCTGAAGCCTGCAACACGGATACCACTCCAAACCAACCACACCGAAACTCCAACACACATCGAACCAAGAACAATACGGCCAATGTGGTAATTCAACAGAATAGTTGCAAGCTCGTGATGATGGATATATTAATGTCCGAAACATGTTAAGCACATAAGAAGTGAAATAAAATAGCAAGTGACAGCAAGGTGGTCTTTTATTCTTCAACCATCACAATGATGCACGGTCCAATAAACATAAGATTGAGCTACGAAGAATGTTCATATTATTATAGCAGTTTCTTTATAAATAAATTTTCATTACACATTCCATCAGCTGTACCCCTATAATGGAATTAGTTTAACATTTGAATATGTCACATGAAATGCTTACAATTATTCATGTATCAGACTACGTTCATAATCATGATAAGCGGGCCCCTGTCAACATGCCATGTCCTTAGGTTGTGGATGTAGGAGAAGTCCTACAGATATAAAGGATAACTGTGAATATAACGAATCAGCAGTCGCACACAAATGACAAGGGGTGATCCTCCAGCTTGTTTGGGCAAGGGGCCCATGACTGCTTAGCATAGCATAAATAACATGTTACAAAATACTATCCAGGACTTCACACAAGTGTCAGACTCCATAAAATGCTAAGAATGTTCTAACATGTTGAGGAACTATTGGATTCCCCCCCCAAAAAACTTTGCTCCTTGGAGTAAGTTAGTGGGTTTACAGTTCTGTGTATGTTGTATTTTTGGCTTATTCCACATCCTTTTGTCACTGACATCCATGAAGTGTATAATAACAATCATGCATGTACAAAGCAACTGCATTTCTAGTTCAAAAAGTCTGTGACCTGTTTAGATTCACGAACCAGTTAAACATCAGTGGCTTTTAGAGTGCGATCCTCAGGGATGGGACACAACACAGTCTGGCATCTTCATACTCACTGCCATGAGAACCTGCTATCTTATTCAGCAATAAGTCTGTGAAAGAACATTCCTATGTATGTCATGTTGTACAGTACAAATGAAATGTGTAAATTTAATTATTAGTTGCCATCATGTCTAGTGGTAAATTTGCGTTAATATTGAAGAGTCATCTCTGTTGTCCACATTGAAAATCTGCAAGCAACACGTGTGCCAGAGGCAGTTTAAAGCATCATCTATCTGAATCTTCCGAGTGCCTGGTGATGTATGACATCCCAGTCCTTCCATCTGGCAAGGGTTCAGAACGTGCCCCTTAATCTCTTCCTCAATACGAGGCGAGAAACAGCGATATCTACTCGTGCATAACAAGCCAACTAGAATTTTCATATGGAAATAGAATTGGGTCACATAACACGGATTTAAAACACTATGGCATGTGCAATTTAAAGTACAAAGATGCATGTAAAGTACAGAGTGTAAAACATGTAGTAGAAAAATGTGATTACAAAATTTCCTGCTGACAAATTCCTACTGAAGACAGACTTCATGAACATGGTTCTGAGACCACATTAATCTGCAGGTCCCCTCTCTTGACCATCATCCACATTATCACACTGTGAATGTAACAGAATCATTTGAATGATGCCATCCCGTTGTGTACGAATAACTAGTTTACTAGTTTATTGTAATGTGCCATTGTTACACAACATATAAAAACAGTCATAATTTACAACTGGTTCAACTCGGCTACATGTTTCAACTGTTACCCGGCCATCATCAGGCCAACAGAGAAATAGTTGGTCTGATGATGGCTGAAACATGTAGCAGAGTTGGACCAGTTATAAATTACAACTGTTTTTATATGTTGTGTAACAATGGCACATTACAATAAACTAGTAACAGAATCAGCCTTATGAGTGCCCCCGTTACCAGAAACCGATTTTGCAATCTTGCCCAGGATGTAGGCACAAAACATCAGTGCTGACCCAATCAAGACACAGTATGCAAAACACATTTTCATTAGGCTGCATTACAGTACTAACTAAACAACCACTTGCGGTGGAGTCCTTCAGAAGCGGACAGTTACTCAGCTAGGCAAGAATTTCCCCACCATTTTGTGGAAACCAAAGGTTAACTGCTGTCTGTACAGTACTCTACACCTATTTCTATCCTCAACCATATTAATCCAGTCCACACTCTCCATTCCTATTTAATATTACCTCCCAACTACACATGTCTTTAAAGTAATGTTCTGCCATAGTTGAAGAATAAAAAACCAACTAGATGTCACTTGCTACATTTACTTTACTCCTTAGATACTCAACATGCTTCGGGCATTAATGTGCCCATCTTCCGGAGTTTGCGACTATGTTGTTGAACTACCACATTGGCTGTACTGTTCTGCAACGATGGAAAAGTTAGCATTAGCGTAATTTTGGTGTTTAGTGGTGTGTGTTTTGCCATCAGGTTTCCCCATCAAAACCCTGTTTGCATCCTGCTCCCTCCATACATACAACATGCCCTCCCCATCTCATCCCCTTTCATTTGATCACCCTTATAATATCGCGTGTGGAGTAGAAATCATTAAGCTCCTCACTGTGCAGTTTTCTCCAGTCCCTTGTTACTCCATCCCCCTCTTAGCTCCAAATACCTTCCTCAGCACCCTATTCTCAAACACCCTCCCTCGTCTGAACCAACTTTCACGCGACACAAAACACCAGGCAAGCTTTTGGTTCTGTATATTTGAATCTTCATATATCTGGAGAGCAAACTGGAAGACAAAAGATTCTGGATTGAATAGCAGTAGGACTTCCCCAAGTTCAGTCTCCTCTTAATTATACTGGAGTGTTTTCTTGTTCAATCCGCTTGACAATACCCTTTGTGTTGGAGCCTGGCAATACCCTGATGTGAAAAACATACAAGTTGGGAATTTCTGTGGATCAAAAAAACTAGCACAAGAAATTATCAGACATACAAAAGCAATCAAAGACTGCGTAATTCGTCATGCAGTTACAAGCACAGTAGAGAAAATTACAAACTGTGCTCTCACACAACAGACGACTGGCAGCTAAGGGGCGAGTCACTGGCATGGACTGTGCACCGGACCATATCTAATGACTCAGCAGGAAATACGTAAAGCCCTGTTCAACTAATTATTGCATAAACCTGATTTCAGATATTTCACAAATGTTTGTGACATATGTACAGGTTACACCATAATGATCACATCAGCAGTTGACATATCTACTGCTTTCATGAAGATGCCTTATACAGTGCTAAATGCTGACAAAGGAAGGACAAAGATGAGGGACATCGTGTCCCACTGTAACATGCAACTAGAAAAATTTAAGTCACAATATGATGACATCTTATTTACAGCTGCCTTCCTCAACACTTCAGTAGCTCATATTATATGGAATTAAATGCTGGGATTATTAGTGGTAACGGTTGTACCCAACCAGAGACATTGGAGTAACTGAGGAAAACAAAAATTCTATCAAGGTAATGGGTGTCTGGACCATGAAATGAACCCAGGACCTCTCATATATGAACCACAAATGCTAAACATATGACTATGATATTTAGATGGATTTGATATGGTATATCTCAAATATGTGGGCCAGGTGGCTCAGTCAGTATAGTGATTGACTATGGGCTGGAGGGCCCGGGATCAAATCCCGGTGGGCACGAGATTTTCTGCCCGTCCAGACCGGCCCTGGGGCCCATCCAGCCTCCTGTACAATGGGTACTGGGTATTTCCCGGGGGTAAAGTGCGGCCGGGGCGTGCTGCTGACCACTCACCCCCTTTAGTGCTGCAGTCGTGGAAGAGTAGAGCTATACCTCTACCCACCCTCTGGGCCACACTGGGCCTGTAACAGGAAAACTTTACCTTTACCTTACCTCTCAAATATAAACAAATGTATTTGCCAAGCACAGGTTTTGACAGAATGGCCAGTGGACTAACTCTGGACTTCAACTGTTGGAACTGTCCTCTTGACATGGGTCTGGGGCCAAAGTCTTGTACAAATGGATGTCAAGGAGCAGTGGCACCTGGATGCGTATGTCTCACATCTATTTACAAGGGAAGGATGTGCTTAGACCATCTCTATGGCCACAAACCCTGCATGTCATTATGCTTGCACATATGTACCAATACTGTCAGGGCTGCAGGTCTGCTGTTGCAGCCTTGAAGACAGCTCATCCTCCCCACAATGCACCTCAGTCTGAGGCGTGGCTGCAACAACAGGAACTCAATTTGTCACGTGTGTTTTGTTTCCTCTTTCGTCTCTAATTCTGAATTACTTAGCAAAAACTACACAATCATTCAATGGTTGAATGGCTGCCAACTTCAAGGTCGAAGCAGGAAAATAACATTCTACTGCATCAGGTGTTAGTGGCGGCCCACCCAAGTGGTGCAACCCGTGGCACATGAGCAGAGGGTGACAAGCCACCAATTTGGCTCATCCAAGTGGTGCAACTTGTGGCACATGAGCAGAGGGTGACAAGCCAACAACTTGGCCCACCCAAGTGGTGCAACCTGTGGCACATGAGCAGAGGGTGACAAGCCAACAACTTGGCCCACCAAAGTGGTGCAACCTGTGGCACATGAGCAGAGGGTGACAAGCCAACAACTTGGCCCACCCAAGTGGTGCAACCTGTGGCACATGAGCAGAGGGTGACAAGCCACCAACTGGGCCCACCCAAGTGGTGCAACCCATGGCACATGAGCAGAGGGTGACAAGCCACCAACATGGCCAACCCAAGTGGTGCAACCTGTGGCATATGAGCAGAGGGTGACAAGCCACCAACTGGGTCAACACAAGTGGTGCAACTTGTGACACATAAGCAGAGGGTGACAAGCCACCAACTGGGCCTGTAGGCTTGGAACACAGATGATGCAAATTTGAATCTCACTTGTCTACGCAGGGTGAAGGCACTGGGACTGTAAAAGAAAATGTGACTATTTGCTGGTCTCTTCTGACAAAACAAGAAGTTCAACAATGACACAGTTTAAGCCTCTCCACGCTTGTTCCATCTACATACACTCAGCCAGTCATTAAAAGTTCCCACATATTATGGAATCCAGAGGTTCATTACCACATTCACAACAGCCCACCTTTTATCCGTCCACAGCCAGTTCATCCAGTCGCAGCTTTACCATCACGTTTAAGATTAATTTTAATATTATCCTCCCATCTATGCCTAGGTCTTCCAAGTGATCTCTCTTCTTCAGTTTTCTCCACCAAACTCTGGTAAGTAGTCCCCTTTTCCCCCAGTATGTGCCATATGCACCACCACCTCACCCCACAAGATTCAATCACGCAAATAATATATACTCATTATGCAATTTTCTCCATTCTGCTGTTACTTCATTCATGTCAGACCCAAGTACGTTCTTCAGCAGCACTCTCTCAATGATTGCAAGATGAAAATGACACAAAAGTATCAGGTACTGAACAGTCACAACTGAGATCATCACAATGTGACGTGTTTAGAGGCAGAGACAGTGCATGTAGCAACAGCACACACTACATACTGCACGTAGCAACAGCACACACTACATACTGCACGTAGCAACAGCACACACTACATACTGCACGTAGCAACAGCACACACTACATACTGCACGTAGCAA
>Ga0123357_10012426_pt1 | contig 10987 bp, 7 predicted proteins | sample TergutEmb28metaG_FD_89873 | JGI IMG/M metagenome (GOLD analysis project Ga0123357, IMG submission 89873) | Embiratermes neotenicus P4 segment gut microbial communities from Petit-Saut dam, French Guiana - Emb289 P4 | ecosystem: Host-associated > Arthropoda: Insects > Digestive system > Gut ... | reverse complement strand
TGTGTGTGTGTGTGTGTTTGTGTGTGTGTGTGTGTGTGTTTGTGTGTGTGTGTGTGTGTGTGTGTGTGTGTGTTTGTGTGTGTGTGTGTGTGTGTGTGTTTGTGTGTGTGTGTGTTTGTGTGTGTTGTGTTTGTGTGTATGTGTGGGTGTGTGTGTGTGTTTGTGTGTGTATGTGTGTGTGTTTGTGTGTTAGCATGTGTTTGTGTGTGTGTGTGCTTGTGTGTTTGTGTGTGTGTATGTGTGTGTTTTTGTGCATGTGTTTTGTGTGTGTGTGTGTTTGTGTATTTGTGTGTGTGTGTGTGTGTGTGTCACCTATTTCAATTTGTGAACCAGTGGCCTGATTCTCACCCATAACTTGGTATGCCAGTGAAGTAGGCTCAATATAATTTTGAATGCGCAACAGTCAATAAAAACTACATGACAGACACACAGATTTGTAAACTGAGAAGTTGCGTTTATGAGTTCTGTTTAGGGAACACCTAAATGACCACCTTTGCTAGAATGTGGAAGAAACTTACATGGACAGTTGTTATGCCAGAATGCTAAGTTTTGTTGCCATTGGAAGGATGTGGGGAAAAGCAAATAATTGAATGCAGATTTTCCTGTATAGATGTGCTAGTAGGAAGTATATTTTATTTACTGTTTTGAGTGTATAGATAATGACTTTGTATTAGTATGATAGCCTGACGTGACTTAATTTTATAGAACTATGGAAACTCATTAATGCTGAAGAGTTGCAACATTCAGGATTAATCAGAAATGGTAAAAGTGTCATGAACATCAGAATCATTTGCATCATACAGCATCTGTTTGCTCCAACATACACACAAACATCTGTTTGCTCCAGCATATACACAAACATCTGTTTGCTCCAACATACACACAAACATCTGTTTGCTCCAACATACACACAAACATCTGTTTGCTCCAGCATATACACAAACATCTGTTTGCTCCAACATACACACAAACATCTGTTTGCTCCAGCATATACACAAACATCTGTTTGCTCCAACACACACACACAAATTTCACCACTAAAGCACCTGTTTGCTTCCACTACTAAAGGTATAAAGTAATTTCAAAAAGCATTAAAGAAATAAAAGATTTTTTTTTTATAATATACAAACACTTTTTGGAGGCACAAAATTCACTGACCTTTTAGAAGAGAGCCCTTGTCCATACAGCACAAAAGCAGTCAAGTTCACTTAATGAACGACGGGTTGGACTTAGCCGAGAGTGATCCGCACATTAGCAGGAGAGCAGGAGTTGCTTATGCACCAGGCACATGGTCTTATTCTGTTGTGATAACTGTGCTCTTCTGGGTCATTACACAGTGAGTAGTGGTAATTCCTTCTCAGGACAACCTGTCGTTCCCACTCCTGTGATGTTACCCGTAGGTTTCCCTGAAACAGTGGAAAGGAATTACCACTACTGGCTGTGTACTAACCTGGAAGAGCACAGTTCTCAACTACTTTGCGATAGAAGCTTGAAATCATCCTGTTTTGTTGGAACCTGTTATTTAAGGTAACAACGTTCATGTTAGAATGGATGATTATGAAAGGTCGATATCCTGAGTGTTGAAGTTCACAAACTTTGACATTCTTCTGTAGTTACCTCACTGTTTTAAAGGGTTTAATGAAAATGAATACACTTTTTCAGGTGTGGTGAAGAAAATGGATTCTGAGTGCGTGAAGACCAATGTGGGTGCTGTTCAACATCCCACAATGCTGACAGCTGTATTTATTGCGGTGTTACTGGCTGTGGGACAGTACTGATATCACTTTGACTGTAAGGGATATCAGCTGCTGTGTGGGGTTGTCTTGGACAATCCAGTGAAATTTTCAATTTGGCCAGCAGCTTGATATATTAAATTGCACGTGAGTGACAGTCAACAATTTGGCCACTGCTGTAACTTCAGACTCATCCACACATTTGGTGAATGTCATAAAATTAAACATGCCCCATAACTTCCTAAATTTTATGTACAAGGTAGGCGAGATGTCACCATGGCCCTGTGCAGAAGCACACAGATTTAGACAAGTTGTGAAGTTTTTTGTTCATCCTGAACTTGCTGTTCCACACTTTATTTCAGGCTTCCACTGTGAAGGACATTAGAACTGTGCTGTCTGTGTTATTACACAGCAAGTAGTGGTAATTTATTACCGACGTTTTGGGACAACTTTTCAGTCTCATCTTCAAGGGATTGGAAGGGCTTGAAGATGGGACTGATAGGTTGCCCAAAAGTCGGTAAGAAATTACCATGACTCGCTGTGTAATAACCCAGGAGAGCACACTTCTTGCTCTTCCATGGTACTCTGTGTACTTTGATATTCCAAGAACTTGTTGCTGGCCTTCAGAGTAGTTTAAGGATCAGAACTTGCAAATTAAATGCTTTGTCATTGGCAGCAAATTCTGTTGCTAAAGCCACTTGAAAGTCAGATGAAGAATGATGAATTGAAGCCAGTGTTCGGTTTGACTGGTCTGAGTTTTGGAAAACAGTTGTAGAAAACTATATGCATTTCTGCAGCTGACATTTGCAAATTCCTGTGAACTCATTTGTCATAGTAGCCAACTCATCTCTCACACACACACACACACACACACACACACACGCGCACGCACACACACACCACATTCAGTGGGCTAGTGGTGTGAAGTGATGAACAGTAATTCTCAGACAAAATGATGACATTTTGTACGAGATTTGAGGTTTACAAAGAAGCGAACATTCATGTTCCTGTGTTTTGGATTATGACACCATGCAGTCTGGTAAATTGATGCATTTTGTCGCCTCATCTGGCTCGAGGAACGTACAGCTACAAATTGGGTTTCAGTTTGTCAGTAATTGCTGGTTCATTAAAGATTGTGAATTAATTATTATTAGAAGAATGCCACAAATTACAGTATTAATTGTTAGCACAATCACTATATCATTCTTGATGTCAATAAAGTACTTATATAGGAAGCTTACTTCTTGTCATTTCAAGTTAAGAGTGCATTGTTCACAACACACAAGAATAACGTAAAATGTAACAATACTGTTTGTCCAATTGTATTAACTCTTAAAACTTGCTGAATTGCCCTGTGTAATAATTAGTTTATCATATAATACCAAATTATTCACTGAATTTAATGTTTTATGATGTAGTATTATGTTGCACAACACTTGCACACACAAGTTCATCTAACACTGTTCATTGAAGTAATGTTAGTAACACCTTGTTATTGTTGATAAAAGTATTCAAACAAACACTCCTTATGAGGATTGCAGTGTGATTACTGCCCTGTGCAGCCCTGATTAATAACCCTTTGTTATGAATCACAAGTGTAACAAGACGTGCTGTCTGCTTGGCTCCCTCCTGGATAACTACGCACTGACTTTTTACGACGTGCACTGTAATGTACCCTATGTACATATTTTTCACTAGTACGGTTTCCCCCTTGAAAAACTGCACTTGGGATGGCTTCCCCCCATATGAAGAAGATATGCCTTCACACACCTAGTCACGTACAGAGTTGGTAGTCAACTAACTAGCGACGCGATGCTACTCGCCTGCTAGTCCTAGCGTGGACAATGGAAGTGAATCAGTTTAAACTGGACAAGCCCTGCCACGTAAGCAGGAGTGTTCTGGAACAGTCTCGTGATGATTGCATCATCTACCTACGCCCTGGGAATGTTACAGGCAATAGGAAATGCACTAACGTGATGTAACTTGAAAATGCTGCACAAAATTAACACAAAATTTAACCCTTGCATGAACACATTTATATTCGTTTTTGTTTGTGTGAAGCACTGAATTTTTGGTCTAGTAGTGCTAAATTTTAGTGTTGTCAGATGTCATTTAATTTCTGTGTTAGTCCCACTGTGTGCAAGTGTATCAATCGAGTCTGTCGATATTTTAGTATAAATTAAGTATCAAGCTTGAAATATTGGAATGGGCAGTTGTGTTCCCTTCTAGGTCCTGTTGAAGATTCTAAGTGCAGCCAACCCTTGGTGTCACATCTGTGATTCAGACCACAAAGGCATTGCAACATACAGTCTACATCATAAAAATTAAATTAGAAGCTATTATACTAATAAAGGTAGCTTACTTATTTCACAAGAGTGTCATCATTTTTCACTGTGATCCCAAACCACATGATGTGTTTGTCCCATCTTGGCATGAGTTTGAATGTGCCAGCACTGTAGAAGCTGGGCTGTTGCAGTGACATACATTCATATATAGCTGTTGGGATTGACAGGAAATAGCTTAGCTTCAGAATGAGTAGGGGTGATGATATCAAATGTTGTTGACTTTGTTATGTTTACCTGCAGCTGGCCTCACCTTGTCCATGTAGTGTAGTGAAAAATATTGATATATAGATAAGGAAAGTTTGCATGTAACTTTTTTTTTTCATTTCCATTTCTAAAATTGTGCCATCAGTTTGTCATGTTACCCCTCACTCTCTGATAACAAGCAGCAATGGCAGCTGTCACCAACATGGCCATGCTGCATGTGTGTATACTTTTTTCAGTCTGTTTTTTGGCAACTTGTGGGGCATCTGTATATATGGATATGGGAGCTATGGTAAGTTCAGGAATTAATTTGCCTTTTGCTTAATACATATGTCAAGAATAAATTGATAAATGATGTCAGATAAGAAGAAGAGCAATTTACTTATCTTTGCACAAGTCATCAAACCTTAAGAATGACTTTGGTTGAGACAAGTTATGTGTTTTTGCATTACACTCTAAGTTCAACATCGGGAACACAACAGCTTGGCACTGGGTTGTAGGGTAAGCCAATTGCACATTCTGGCACCAAAATTTTGCATGTACTAATGGGATTCATATTCATTTGGTCAGTATTCTACTTAAGAATTGTAGTGAAAGTGAAATAAGTGATAAAAGAAAATGTATCTTCATAGATAATTACTAGTTTATTTATTTAAGTATAGATAGGAGGAAAATATTAAAATGGATCTCAGGGAAATAGGATGGGGATGTGAACTGGACTTATTTGGTGCAGGATACAAACAGATAACAGACAGGTGTGAGCATGGTAACAGAATTATCAGGTTGCATAAAATGCTGGTGGTTTCTAGACTATCTGAGAACTCTGTTCCTTGCAGCTAGTTACTTAGTCTTATATTCACACTCTTTGTTTTGAGGTTTGAGGTTCATGCAGCAGTAACTGTGAAGATCCAGTGTCTTCTGTGAAGTTGCCCTGTGTAGTGTGGTAAATCAAGTATCGACATTATGAAGGAACCTGCTGCCTCTATTGTTACCTTGATGATTGGTTTTGTGTACCAAGGTAGATGGCATTGCACCATGGAAGTCAGATGTTCATATTTTTTGTTTGTTTGTTATATAACAAAGTGCTGTCAACTGCTTAGTGTTAATTAGAGGTTGTAGATAAGGTGTGGTATTGAAGGAAGCTATCAATAGGGTGTCCATTTTATCATGTCCAAATATAGTGGCCTTCACAGCAGCCCTGTTGCATGGGAAGGATATGCCAGGAATTTGGAGTGTGGTGGTATGCTGTGGTGCAAGTTAGCATATTTCCTACACGAGTCGTGATGTGCTGCATTTCTTGGTGGATGAAGGCCATGGTTCAGGCAGCTAGTTGCTGGCCTCTCAGTGCAAAGGCCAGGGTTCAGTATTAGGCCAGTCGATGTGAGATCTGTGTGGACAAAGTCATGCTGTTACAATTGTCTCTCCAAATACTTCAATTTTCTCCTATCAGTTTCAGTCCACTGATGATCCATACTCATTCATTCATTCATCACTGACACTGTAATTTTAGCAAATGACAGTTCCATAAACAGCATGCTTAAAAAGGTAGGCAATAAATTACATGTGTTGTGTAATCTTCATATGGATGGCACATTGTTGACATGATGGAATCCCATTGAATGAGTGCAGTACACTGTCAGTTATCATTATGGAATGTTACCCCATGTTAATACCTTACAAATTTTCTCTGGAAGATGAAGCATGTCTGAGATATGAACAAAATGAAGTTCATACACAAACAAATGCACTCTTTATTAAACCTGATAAAGTTTTAAAATTTACATTAAAAATCACGTTGACTTGCTCCTACATGTTTCGGTCTTTAAGCACGAGGAGCAATTCGATGTGATTTTTAATGTAAATTTTAAAACTTTATCAAGTTTAATAAAGAGTGCATTTGTTGGTTATGAACTTTATAGATATCAAAATGCACGTTACAATGATAAAATTATAAACGAAAGTTTGATGCAGCTATCAAGTGGCCTAACCTATGAAGACACAAACCAAAATATACTAACACATTTAACGTTTTTAATTCTTCAACCACTTGTATTTGAAAATACATGATATAAATAGGACACTGAGTGAATGTCATTAAAACTGAAAATGTGAGACATGGTGACTTGTCTTTATGAGGCAATATAACCAATATATATCAGACTGTCATTCCTACAGTTCTACCTTCTCCTCCGTTTCTGTTTTGTTACTGTATGACAATAATTGGTCTTGTATAATGCACAGAGCTTTTTTGTTGCTGAACTGAGCACTGCAGAGCAGTTGGCATTGCTGGTTGCTGTGCAGTGATGGTGTCAGCTCAAACGAAAATGTGGTCTGTGTCCATCACTCATTGCTTGTTAACCTTCAAGCCCCTTAAAGCCCAGTTGTCACTATATGTACCACCATTTTAACATTCAACAATTCTACATTCTGCCCACACAGTGTATTTATGTGTTTGTGTGGATCTGAGAACAAACAGCGATTATTTCACTGTACAGCATTGACTGGTTGGTTTTTATAACTGAGACGGAGTGTTTTTACTGCGCGGTATGTTCTACATTCTACATTCTGCCCACACATTGTATTTATGTGTTTTATGTGTACCTGAGAACAAACAGTGATTATTTCACTGTACAGCATTGACTGGTTGGTTTTTATAACTGAGACGGAGTGTGTTTACTGCGTGGTACGTTCTACATTCTACATTCTGCCCACACAGTGTATTTATGTGTTTTGTGTGGATCTCAGAACAAACAGCGATTGTTTCACTGTACAGCATTGACTGGTTGGTTGGTTTTTATAACTGAGACAGAGTGTGTTTACTGCGCAGTACAGACTGAATTCTTCCATTCTCCCTGTACTTGTTGTAATCATAATAATACTCTTACCAGAACGAGAAACATGCAAAGCCTGGGAATCTTCAGAACACTGTTCTCTTTCAGTATTGGACAGCACTGGATGTGAAAATACTTTAAAGTTATTTTTATCTCTCACACTTCAAAGCAGTAAGTAAAATGTTTGAAATGTTTGTCCTCATCTTGTATACCAACATCCCACATTTTCCTACAGCACTACCTGGTGCAGTTTGGCTACATGGACCCACATGACAGACAATATGATGAAAACAGCTCTTACAGAGTTTCAGATGTTTGTTAGACTTGAACCCACAGGTAAACATAGTTGTAGTTTTAGTGTACACCGACCATGCTGACTTACCACAGCTTGTTGATATCTACTGTGAAGCATTTGCATCTTATGCAGGACACAAGCCATTCTCAGTCAAGTCTCTTGTGGCATGCATGGAGCCCTTGCAACTCTATCATTATGTATGTTAGCAGGCAAGGTTAATAGTATACTGTACATGTATAAGAGCAGAAAATTGCAGCCATGTGCTGTAGTCAGCACTGCAGTATCCACCTCAGTGAGAAAGAGTTTATTTTGACAGTGGCACCATTGAGTGCATATGCTTATTCTATCAGCTTAGAGTCACTGTATCTTTCCAGAATTATTTAAGTTTCTCAGATTGATTATTATTGATGAAGTTTGTTTTTAGCAACCTTTCATTGTTAATGACAATCTTTTGAACATGTGACAAAGTTAAAATATTAGGGAATTGCACTAACAAATTAAAATTGCTTGTATGGGCAAGAGCAGAATAAATCTGGGGAGTGTCTGCTACCATTCTGTCTGGAATCTTTTGTCTTCCTATTTCCTACCGAAAAGTAGAACGTTAAAATATACAAAAATGTCATATTGCCTCCTGTTTTATATCGGTGTAAAACTCGGTCTCTCACATTAAGGGAAACACACAAGTTGAGGGTGTTTGAAAGTAGGGTGCTGAGGAAGATTTTTGGGCCCAGGAGGGACGAAGTAACAGGACTCGGGAGAAAATTGCATAGTGAGGAACTGCATGACCTGTACTGCGCACTGAACATTATTAGGATGATCAAATGAAGGAGGATGAGATAGATGGGGCATATAATACATGTGGGGATAAGAGAAAAACTTACGGGTTTTCAGTGGAGACACGAAAAGGAAGGAGACTAACTGTAAGAACTAATCATAGATGGGACCGATAAAACTGTCACAATCACTGGAAAACATTTCAATGCAAAATGAGTGTTTGGTTCCAAGAACTTTTGAAATGCCAATAATAAAAATACAGAATATTATCAGAAGCACACAAATTTATTTTTAATCATATAAACACTTTTTGGAAGTATGTGGTTGAAACTGACTCACCAGCCATGTGGTCTTATCCTGGTCCAAAAGGTCAAACATTGGCATTAAAGTAGGTTATCACAGAGGGACAAATTTCTGCATGTCATTCCCCTACAGTGCTTGGTAACAGTCAGTAATTAACACTTTTCAATAATGTAATCGCTTAGGGAAGATGGACGAAGCAACACATCAGATGATGAACAAGTCTTGATGTGATGTGAAGGACAAACATGACTTTGATAGAGTGGATGGCCGGAGAAAGAGATTTACCATATTCGGTGAGTGTTCTCTGTGAAGACAGTGATGCTACCAACATGGTCAACAGTCTGATAGCACAATTGCTCATTACAGTTCCATTGTACTGGGATGTGATGCTGTATTCAGAAGGTAGGAAGATGCAGTTTCGCCCTGATGCAGTGGTCTATCCCAGAAGAGTCTTCAGATGCACTTCTGTAGGAATCTCGAAACTTCAGGTGCACCTGACTTTGTAAGCAGAATATACAACGTTATTCAAAATGATTGTCGGGGTTTTAACAACCTGTCATACACAATATACTTGAGATAGGAGTATATGTGTTATTGTATTTAATAGAACAACCCTCCAAGTTTTTGTTACATACCTTACAGGTGCTCCGTATGTGCACCCTTTATGATTCAACAAACATCAACACAATAATCAAGTTCGTTCCAAACTGTTTGTAGCATGTCAGCAGTGATGGTTTCAATGGTGGTTCTGATTCATACCTTCAGTTCTGAGATACTTGTGCGAAGAGGAGGAACATAAACCTGATCCTTGACGTAACCCCATAGAAAGAAATCACATGGGGTTGCATCTGGAGAATGAGGTTGCAGTTGTTAAACCCCCGACAATCATTTTGAATAACCCTGTATTATTTTATTTTATTTTTACCTTGGTGACTACATGTTTGGGTCACTTGACCACCATCAGGCCATCGTTACAAAACTTATAACAAGGTAACATGCAGTGTGAATAATGTACATATAATATGGGATCCCGTATGACTTACAGATGTATTAATATATATTAAAACTGTATAAGATGAAACAGTCTGTGAAGTTTTAAAGTTTTTAATAGAAGTTTTTTATAATAATAAACACACTCTTGGAAGCTGAAATGAAATTAACATATATTGTACATTTAAAAGCTTTCTATTAAGTTTAATAATAATAATAATAATAATAATAATAATAATTTCAAGCTGTACTGGAATCGCAGCATACTTACGGACAAAACAATACCTTTTAATCGACCTGACATAACTTTTATGAATAAGAAAACAAAGAACCCCTTTTTGATAGACATAGCTGTCCCAAATACACATAATCTCGCCAAAACAATAACCAACAAACAAAACAAGTACCAAAAACTGGCGAATGAAATATGTGCTATGTGGAAGCAAAAGGCAGCACAAGTGATCCCAATAGTAATATCATCTACGGGAGTAATTCCAAAGTCACTATGACAAAGTCTAACAAGACTTAACTTATACCCGAATACATGTAATGTAATTTATTTGCATTCTATAAATCCAAATTAGGGTACAATCCTGTGGATATTGACATTGTCATTTACATACTAATATAATATACATAGTGTTGGGAGAATCGTAGCTATAAACAGAGTGCAGCATTAAAGTACTTAAAACTAATTGTGCATTTAAATTTCAATGCAATATCTCTGTTAATTAAAATATTCCTTACTATTGTAAAAGGAATTTCGCAAAATAAAGGTTTCCTTACTAACCTAAAAAAGTATTTGCTAGCAAAAGCCTTCCACTCAGTAGAAGAATACATGAATGACCACTCTGACAGATAAGGTGGGTTTTAATTTTAAAGTGATATAATTGTATAGCTCTGGGAAGTTTACATTTTTATACATAACTTAAAGATTAGTGATAAGTTAATTGGTGCAATACAGTATAAGATGTATAGTAACGAATTTGAAAAATGTGTATGTAATAATAGGTTCTCTGTTCTGACTTTGAACTATGTTACAAAATATTTTAAACCCTAAAAAGGACAGGAAACAATTTAAAAGGGGTTATACAGCTGTCTTCTAAATAACTTGTGTTACTGTTTCAAAGAGTTCTTGAGTTATCAGAGGTAATTAATTTTATAAATTATTTCTGTTGTAATTTACATGTATTGTTTTATTATTATGCTATGCACAGTGTGTGGTTTGGAGACTGTAGGGTTGATATTTGTGTATTGTATTTGTCTATGGTTCTGTATTGTCCTCATTTGTTTTTGTTTGTATGTTGTGTTTCTCTGACAAGTTTCACGTCCGTTTGCATGACAGAATTAACGGACCTATGAAATGATATATGTATGTATGTATGTATGTATGTAAGTAAAAACCTCTTCAAAGCATTCCGAAACGGTAATATATCATTGGCTAAGTCTTTGATTTTGTGCGGAAGGTTGTTAAAAATTTTGATTGCTGAGTAGTGCACTGCCTTTTGGGACTTT
>Ga0123357_10012425_pt1 | contig 10987 bp, 6 predicted proteins | sample TergutEmb28metaG_FD_89873 | JGI IMG/M metagenome (GOLD analysis project Ga0123357, IMG submission 89873) | Embiratermes neotenicus P4 segment gut microbial communities from Petit-Saut dam, French Guiana - Emb289 P4 | ecosystem: Host-associated > Arthropoda: Insects > Digestive system > Gut ... | reverse complement strand
ACACATACACACACACACACACACACACACACGTGAATGTGGACACATACCAATTTACCTCTCACTCCTGCATAGGTTGGCCATACAGAGCCATCCTCAGAGAGATCATGCACTAGTACAGGAGATTACATCTACTAATTATTCTGTATCAGTGTTATGACAGAATGTATATAAAATCTAAATATATAGGTTATGCTTGATTTCAGACTTTTGCCATTTTCTGAATGCTGTATGCTTTCTTCTGGGTAATTCCCCAGTGTCTGAATTTTATATGCCGATGTTTTGGAACACTGTCTGTTGCATCTTCATAGGCAGGTAGGTCTGAAGAATATGAAGATGGAACATACAGAGTGTTCTGAAATGTCAGCATATAAATTCAGATGCCAGGGAATTACCCAGAAGAAAGCATACAACATGTAGGTTACTGATCCTCTTTAATTATTGGCCCTTAATGAGGTCCACAAAATATCACAGACATAGGCGGCATGCACATAATGTAACATCATGGTGCATTTGCACAATGTTCATACTTCCTCAGCTATCCTAGCAGCATGATACCGTTAGGGCCAGCAATCTTGAGCTGTATCCACTGACTATGCTCTCTTACGGAGATACATGTATAATATGGATAGTTACAGCAGACCCCTGATGATGCAGGGGGTCTGTGAAATTTTGATTGTCAGCCTAAGAGGCTTTATTAACTTCCCTGATCTGTACATATCATCACATTGGTGTGCAGGAATTTTAACTGATTAATGCACTCTAAATGTGCAATGCTGCCGTGAATTGCACATTTGGTCACCCATTAACATTTATGTGCCTCAGCTTGCATAATTTCTGCTTAAGTCACTGGCTGTTGCAGTACCTTTAATGATATAACCATCCAGCTTTTTATGGCAGGTGTGGTACAAATGGTAGTCACCTTTCTGGTTCCTGTACCATAGCTTGGTTGAATGTTCTGACATTTTGGAGGAGCATGTGCCTGCATCTTCACTGTGAATGAAATGGTTCCAGTGCTGATCGCACTGAATGCAGGTTAACACTCACTGGCTCAGTCAGTCCTACTCCTTTTTCCTGGCTTCTGTGGCTGTGATTGGCCAGACTCCCTCAATCCATCTGATGTACCTGAACATTTTCTTCCTTGTTTCATGTCATTATCCACATGAGCCAGTTCTTTGATCATGAAGATGGAGGTAGTATGTTTTTTTTCCTCCAATAAAAGATCTTAACCTGTAACTACTACAGGGTGCAGAAACATGAAATAAGGCCATCATTTGACATTGTGTGCTATTTCAACAGAACACTGAAGTTACATTTGTTGTTTCCAACTGACATATACTGTCATTTTGACATTTCCACCCAGCACCCCATGCTTTCTGTTTTCAGAGTGGCTGGCTCCCCGATGCCAGAGGTAACATGGTACAAGGATGGCATTGCAATTCAGAATAATCCAGACTACCAGACCACGTTTGACCAAGGGGTCTGCACACTTACTATTGAAGAGACATTCACAGAAGATTCTGCTAAATTCATCTGCAGGGCTGTCAATGTTGCAGGGACTGCCGAAACAAATGCTACACTGTCAGTCAAAGGTTGGTAAAACCTGTCCCTGTACAGCCCTGGTTAGGTCCTTAGGGCTGTGGGAGGTTGAGGCTCATGAAGGTGGTGGGATTGTCAGCTGTAGACACTGACCACCTTTACCCTCCAAGGTATATCCTGATACTCATTTCTGTTAGAGGTTGCGTTGACCCCAGGGCAATAGTGTGGCCAGAAGGATTAAGTCGATGAAAAATCCCATTGATCCCCATCAGGAATCACACCCGTGATCTTCTGCTAGTCAGAGTTTGGCAAATAATCTTTACTGACATGTTAAAGAATGTTATATTCAGTCCTTGAAGGCTGGCGGTAAAGTGGGATACTGTTCTGCTTTTTACATGATGACCAGGAAGTTTCTTACTGCTTCTTGAACTTCCACTTACCTAAACATGTCCGAGAAAGAATAACATGCATGATGAAGAATCAAGCTGGCTGCCTGCTACCCTCCTTATCCATTAAACACACTCCCTTTCTGTCAGTGACTCAGACTCACCTGACTTAGCAGCTCATTGTTTTAATTCTCATTGTCATTTACTGTAGTAAAAGACAATACATTTTGTAGGACGTTCAGAATTATGGTTAATTTATTTTAATAAAATGAAGCCAGAATAGCTTAACATACTTACAAGGCTACAGGCTGGATGATCTGGGGTTTGATTCCCAGCAGGAGTAGGAGGTTTTTCTTCTCGAAAATGTCAGACTGGCTCTGGGTCCCACCGAGCTGCCTTCTCAATGGGTACTGTGACCTCATTCTTTGGGACTAAAGCAGTTGGGGTATGATGTCGACCTCTGCCCTCCATCCAGTGCTGAAATTGAGAATGCATCGTACAGTACCAAGATTAAGAATGCATGGAGCCATACCTTTTTCCTCCCCATATGCCTTAATGCTGTGCTCAGGGACATTTTATCATGTTACCATTAACTGATTAATGAACTGACTACAGTATGAAGAGTTCTTGAGATGCGAACAGTTTCTCAGCTAGCCAAGAAATTCCTGTACTTTGTGGAACCAAGGTTTATTGCCATGTTTATGAGAGCCAGCCACCACTTCTTGTCTGAAGCCAGGTGAATCATTTCCTTGCCCCCGATCCTGTATCTTGAAGATCCATTTTAATATTATCCTCTCATTTATCTCCAGGTCTTCCAAGTGGTCGCTTCCTTAGGTTTGCCAACCATGACTCTGTATGCTCCTCTCCTCTGCCGCATACCTGCCACATGCCCCAGCTGTCACATTTGTGTGTTGATCACCTGAGTAGTGTCTGGTGAGGAGTACAGATCATGAAGCTTCGTGATGTGCTGTCTTCTCTGTGAATGCTTATTCAATATACTTGTAGTTACCTTCTATACATGCAAGCCATCAGCATCTGCAGCCTAAGGACGCACCATACCATGTAAAAGTCACCCACTTCTCATGGGTTCTTGTTACTATTACCTTTAATAAAGTGAATTTAGCACTATTTAGAAGTTTGTGCTGTACCTTCCACTACATTCATCATTCCAAACAGAATGTATACGTTCTGTGAACCATCATTCAGCATTGGGTTATATTTTTAAGAATTTCAGCGTGGAGCAGAATGACAGAGAACAGAGCATTGTCTTTTAGAAATTAATTGAAATGCTTAAGAGCCTGATTTTTGAAGGTCTTGCCAACTGCCAGCAGAACAGATGGTGGTCCAAGTTCAGGCAGTGTTCATTGAATCCTTGGTTAGTAGAATGTGTCGTCATTAAGCCGGAACAGTGCAGTGTTCAGTTATGACTGCTTGTACATATGCCACAAAAATGTAACTTTCTGACTGCGCCTCATGGCATGGAAGAGAGTAAATGTCTTGCAGAGTTTCACTGTAAAGTCTCAGGATTCATACTTTTCATTTAATTTAATTTAATTTAATTTAATTTCATTTCATTTCATTTCATTTCATTTCATTTCATTTTCATTTTCATTTTCATTTTCATTTGCATTTGCATTTTCATTTCTCTGGATCGGTACAGGATTACAAAATCCGTGTGGATATGGAAATAGTCATATTTGCTTAAGACAGCTAGAAGTGGATATAAAATTGTACAGTAATTTTAAATAATAATTCTAGTACAAAATTTGATGTTGTGATGTAATATAAATTATTTTAATATAAAAAGTAATAATGTTAAAGCACAGAACTTGTTAACAGCTGCATATAACAACACTTCACAAATACGTAAATACAATAATTACATGATTTGACCCCTCAAATTTACACAGTAAATTTTAGTTGACTACAATACCATCACATCAAGACACAAAAAATTGTTCCAATGAATAAAATGCATGCTGTATGAGAAAAGATCTCAGTTCTCTTTTATATGGTTTATAATCCTCCATCTTCTTTATATTATTGGGCACCTTGTTATGCAATCAAATTCCCATATTAATTACACTCTTTTTGTAAAGATTTGTATTAACACAGTTTAATGTATAGATTCATATTTGTTCTTGTATTGTGATGACGCTTCTCACCCTTTTCTTGATATTAATTGTACTTTGTTCAGGATAGTGCCATATTAAAGAATGATGTGTTTACAAAAACAGAAGCAGAACCTGAAGAGCAGTTGTCGCCTCCCGTCTTCACAAAACGTCTGGAGCCAGGCACATCTCAAGAAGGCTCAGCATTTCAAATGGAATGCAAAGTTGAAGGCAATCCACTGCCGACAGTCCAGTGGTTTAAGAATGATGTTTGTATTGATAACTCAGCTGACTATGCCATCACATACAATAATGGAGAGGCAGTGTTACGATTTGAGGAAGTTTTCCTTGAAGACCAAGCCGAGTACTGCTGCAAGGCCACAAATAAACTTGGTGTTGATGTATGCAGTGCGAAGCTCACTGTGGAGCGTAAGTAATTAGCATTCTATGATAGGATTGTTATGGGATGTGTTGAGAGTTTTAAAAATGAAATTTTGGAATTGGCTTGCTTCAGAAAAATTAAGGACCATTCTAATTTTCTCAGATAGTCTACCAGAATGCATCATGGTGTACTTAGTTTGGTCAAATACTGTAAATGAGTATGTAGGAATCATAATTACAGCTATTCAGTGCACAAATTTCAGGCCACACAAAACACAGTTTTGAATCCATTTGTGAAATTTGTTTGAGTGCAGAATTATTGGATAGTAAAACTGAGGTTAAACATCAGGTATGTTGTTAGGTAAAGGCAAAAAAATGTAATGTTCTCCCTGTCCATGCTGTGAGGGCACAAAGCAGGAGTATGGGTACAGCTCCACTCATTCTTAACCTCAGCACTAGATAGAGGAGAGTGATCGGTCATCTTGACAGCCTGGCTCATTTACCTCCAGGGAAGAACCCCAGTACCTATTGCATATGAGGCAAGTTGGGTCGAAAAACTGGCTGGATGTTTTGGAGAAGAGCAAAATCTCTTACCTCCCCTGGAAATTGAACCCTGTATTTCCCAGCTTGTAGCCCATTTGTTGTACTGGTTGGGTGCTTCCAGCTCCTGAGGTCTGATGTCCTGGGTTTAAACTGTGTGACCACCGAGGTAGTAAATAGTGGCATAGTTGGCTCTTTATACATGTATTGCAGTACATGTGTCTTCATTCAGAGCACATTTCAGTTAATCTGAAAATTATTTGATAGCCAAGTAACAAAATTTGTTAATAATTTTGAGTTGTGACTAATTCCTACCAAATGCATTTTAATTTTTATGCTAGTCAAGAAATATCCTCTCTTTATGGGGCCTGAACAAATTTCACAAACACCACAATTGTATGTGTGCATGCGCTTGTGTGTGTGTGTGTGTGTGTGTGTGTGTGTGTGTGTGTGCGTGTGCGCGTGCTTGCGTGTGCGTGCTTGCGTTTCTCCGGTGTTCCATGCACCACATACTTCTTAATTGAGTACCCCTAAAGATATTGACAGGAATACAAATTGTGCAGCTGCTTGGTGTATGTTCTTCTTCCTTCTTTGTCATTCCCTTTCTTCCATCCAGATACCATCTGTAGCGCTGTTCGACAGGTACTGCTTATGTGTAACAATTTTTGTCATCCCTGATGTTTCAAGTTTCTGAACATTTTTCTGTGTAGCTCTGGAACCGACGGAGGCGCCTTCATTCATCACTCCTTTGTCAAATGTGATGGCCCGAGCAGGTCAGAAGATAAAACTAGAATGTGAAGTAACTGGACTGCCAACACCAGAGCTCAGTTGGAATCATAATGGGAAAATTATACAGGAAACTCATGATGTCAGAGTGAGTTTAGTTCATATGCATTGCAAGATAATTTAAAGGAGAAATGTCAGCAGCCCAAAGTTAATAAAATCAACCAATTCTGTTTGTGTATTAATATGAATGGGGGGATATTATCAGCTAAGATTTGTGGCTAAAGTAAAATGTATGCAGTGTGTATCACGGGTTGAATTACATGTTGCTTTTGAGTGAATTGTGTTTATATGGTTAATATGAAACTTAGTACCATGCATGAAACGTAACTGTAAATGTGATATTACAGTTTTTCATATTGGTGAAAATTTGGATTGGATGTTCTGGGTGATGACACTGTGTGCAAGATTATCCATTGTCATAACCTACACACCACATACTGACTCATGTAGAAGTTTTTCGTAACATTCCAGATGATAATGGCTTTGCAACATTTCAGACTGTGACAGCAGTGTCACATAAAATTCAAGTTGTCTGGGATGTGCTGTGATGGTTGTGTTGTTAGTTAAGCAGTGCCTTTTTTATTTGCTTCTTGACCATGAAGATGAAAGTGCTCTGCTATTTCAAAATAAGAGGAAATATCCAACCAACTACTCAGTGTCACGTCCCAGAATACTTGAATCGTCAGCTGTCTGGCTCCATCTGTGAGACAAATATTTGTGTGTTGGTCATGTGTCTGACATTGAAATGTGAATTGGCTGTATAATGTGCACTTAATCATTTGATGTGTGCACATTTAAAGTACTGTAAGAAGAGTGAACTGTCAAGTTTTGCATGTTTGTATTACCAGGTGCCCTAAAAGTCACTTTACCAAGTTAGTAAAGTTCATAACCTATGATTATTTCCACTTGCATTCACTTTTTTATTTGAAACAATTGGCAACAGTGTGGTTACAGTAGCTATCATTTCTGTCATCACTGTGTCTTTGGTGTGTGTCCTGAAATTGAACTTCAGCTTTAAATGGCGGTTTCCCTGGAGCATATGTATGATCTTGGTAAAGTTACGTTTGGAACATTCTGTATTCGTATACTAGACTATGATTTGAAAGGGAAGCTTGTAACTGTTTTGTAACAAATTTCAGATGCAGTATGAAGACAAAAAGGCAACATTAGTTGTAAACGAGGCCTTTCCAAAGGATGCTGGAGTTTATGTTGTCTCCGCAAAGAATATAGCAGGTGAAGCAACCAGTTCCTGTAATGTGTCTGTGAAAGGACGCCTGCCAACTGAGACATCTGACTCTGAACTTGCCAGTGATATGGAGCCTGTTAAGCCGGCCATTCAGCTGTCTCTGAAAGATGTGTCAGTATTTGAAGGACAGCGAGTGAGGCTTGACTGTATCATCGTTGGGCAGCCTGAGCCTGAGGTACAGTGCACTGTCATAACTGCCATATTGTTGTAACCCTCACCACACGTTTAGCACTGTGGGCCATGATAGCTCACTTGGTATAGCTACTTGCCACGGGCTGCACGGTCAGGGGTTCGGGTCCTGGTGGAGGCAAGAATTTCTGCACCGGTCCACACCGGTCCTGGGGCTAACCCAGCCTCCTGTGCAGTGGATATCATTTTCCAGGGGTAAAGCATTCGGGGCATGGCATTGACCACCCACCTCAATCTAGTGCTGAGGTTAAAGAAGAATAAAGCATTACCTCTTTTTTTTTCTTTACGTGGTTTTCTCATTGTCTTCTGCATGAAGTATTGAATTGACCTTGTTGAACATTGTTTCTGCTTGTAATCCATAGATTTGCTTAGGTTTTGAGTTGTAAGGCTGTTGTGTGCACAGTGCACGTGTCATTCTCATGTGCTACTTAAAAACAAATTGTCAGATTTCAGTCAAACGCAACTTCTTCATTTTATTTAAAACAGTGACAACGTGTTTTGGCCTAAGAGCCCTTCTTCAGGCCATCATTACAAAAATTCTAAAAGTAAGGTGCAATGCAGTGCAAATTAAACTAGTGAATTAATAGTGATATAATTTGTAATGATGGCCTGATGAAGGTCACTGAGGCTGAAACATGTCATTTTTGTAAGTAAAACAACGAAGTTGTGTTTGATGGAAAAATAACAATTTGTTTTTACGTTCATAAACACAACAGGATGTTCTCTGTAAAAAGAAAAGTAATGCTGTATGTTGACTGTTACAGTTCCTTAGCAATATTGTGATATGTACTGTGTGTTGATGTGTGAAATGTTGTTTGCAGGTTATTTGGTACCACAGTGATCGCCCAGTTAAGGAATCTACAGATGTCAAATTACTGTTTCAAGGGGATCGGTGCTCTCTTGTTATTGAGGAGGCCTATCTTGAGGATGCTGGAGACTATAAAGTTGTCGCGATTAATTCAGGAGGCGAAGCGTCAAGTAAATGCAGTCTGTCTGTTAAATGTAGGTAAAAATGTGGAATGAAAAGTGTTTGTACTTGTGGCAATGTCAGGTGTTAACCCCTTGGTGATCAAAGTTGACTACAGTTACTGTGCAGTGTGCAGTGAACAGGCCCAAGTCATATGAAAACATCACCAACAACATGCAAATAACAGCAGCAGTTTAAACCCCTGGCTTTTGTAGAGTACACCCAGCATTTAATTCTGGCCCCGAAGTGCTTGCCCAGTCACATCACTCTTCTCTCGGACTAGCACAGCGCTCACCACTGTTGTAGTTGACTGTCAATCAGGCTCCTTGCATTTTATTTTAGTTCAGTGTGTTCAAGTTACTGTTAGGCTTTTACTCACCATATTTAATGCATGTGCTGGAAATGTTTTTCTTAAGCTTGCAGACGCACCTTGGATCTAACAAATAAGTTGTTCATTGCTCATTGAGGTTTGTAATTTAAGTTAGCTGACAGGAAGTAACCAGTGGCACTTGTCAATAAAATAATGTGATTGTAATTTTATAGTCTATATATTTTGTATATATATATATATATATATATATATATATATATATTACTCTTGACATGTTCCATATCCCGTTTTATTGTTATTGTGGATTCATTGGAACGCAAATAAAATACAAATACACATAGTCTGTACTGCCTTCATGGTGGGTTAAGTACTGCATAACAAGTGCTATGAAATGTGCACATTATAGTAACCATTGAGTCACCAGGAAAACAAGGGCACAACAGTTTTTCTTCTAAATTTTTTAATATTATTGTTAATTGTTGTGTATAGAAGGTATTGCCAGGCACCTGTAATTCCACTTCCTCCTACAGATACAACTTAGTTCTGTGTACAGCCTTGCATTACATTTAGATGACACTTGCATTATAAGCAGGACAGGAGACGTCTGCAGATTGTAACATCTCCGGCACATTCGCTTGACTGTAGCAGCCAGTGAACATCAGTAATGTAGTGGCAAAGGTAATTACAGGAGTATTTGTAGCGATGGCAAACAAGGTAACAATGGCAACTGTATCAGCGTTGGTAAGCTTGGTGACAGAGTGTGCCATGGTAATGTTAGCAGTCAGAGTAGTTTGTAAATTTATGCAAGTCTTAATTAAAGTGCCTGTTATTTTTGTCATATTAAACAAACTTTAAATCTCTCAACAGTAAAATCCTTCAACATAAACTTTCATGCAGTGGGAGGTGAGCTGTTTTGTTTGGATGGACAGACAGACAGACAGACATTATGAAGCTAGAAGTCACTTTTTTGCGGAAGTTTTGCAAAGTGCCTAGGAATGTGTTCTGTCAAATATCCAGTTTGTGTTACGAAAACACAAATTGTAACAGATTTGACTGTTTCTGTTGTTACAAATGGGAAATGGTGGATGTTTCTGTGTTAACAGGTAGAAGGTGAGATGAGATTGTGGATGATAAGTGAGTGTTCTGAACTTTATTCCATTTCAAGTTCACATGAGCCTTAATCTCGTGGCTGAATAAAAATTGAGGATTCACATCTTCTGGAATGTGATGCTGTCACTGTGTGAGCGGCTTGTAATGTGTACGGGGATCCTAGTGCCTTTGTCTTCAAGAGCCAAGAGGTTTCCTTGCACTGTAGGACCCTGATGATGAAGGAACTGCAATTCCTCAAAATATCGGAACCTCATCGCCCATTGGTGCAGTATCACTTCCCAGAAGAAGAGAATCCTAAGTCACACCGCTGTGCAAACCTTAAATACTGTGTTGCATAAAAATTCTTTATTACTGTCAAAACCTACTTTCTTCCCCAGCTGTAGGTGAAACAGATTCAGCAATGAGAGGGCAGCTGGTTGAAGTTGTGGAGCCAACAGGTGAAGCACCCAAATTCAGCAAGCTACTGACTGATGTCTTAGCTCCAGAAGGAAACAAAGTTACATTTGAATGCTGTGTGAATGGAGACCCCAAACCCGATATTAAGTGGTATTTGAACAATGAAGAAATCCACCACTCTGATCATGTACAGGTAAATACAAATCAGCAGTACATGTACAGGGTGGTGCACGAAATGTCATTCCATTGATTGTACATATAACACATTTTTATTATTACAAAAGCACTTGACATCTGGTACAGAATTAATCCTCATAGTCTGGAAAATTGTTCCTAATGAAGAACATATTCAATGTGACCACCGTTTTGCCTAACAACCTCTTGCAAACGAACCCTTGCATTCATCACAACTTTTTGACACAAGTCTTCAGAAAGCGCGTGGCACAGCTTCACTATGTGGGCTCTGAGCTGTGCTACATTTTCTGGCCTCCTCAATCAATCAATCAATTTCTTTATTTTCCTTGTATCCTATTACAGGCGTAACCATGGGATATGGAAATTGTCACACTAATTTTGGAACACTTTCTCTTTCAAGAATCCCCATAAAAAGAAATCACATGGATTAATATCCGGGCTATGAGGTGGCCAAAATTTGCCACCCTCATGACGTTCAGGAAACCGATGTGACATCACACGAAGATTAAATGTCTGTATGGGAAAAGGTGAAGATCTGAATAAAGAATTCTTTGCAGTGACCGACGAGAGATTCCTAACTCAGCAGAAGCCCTCCTTGTTGATTTGTTGGGATTTTGTGTCAAAGCCACGTGAACCGCTTTGATGTTTGCAGGTGTATGGACACTGGTGGGATGCAGCCGCTTCTTCTCTAACACAGAACCATTAGTTTCAAATTGCTGGCAAAGTCTGTAAATTGTCTGTTTGCAAGGAGCCCACCTTGTACCAAAGTGTGCACGAAAACGTCTCTGAGTCACCACTACACTCTTTGTT
>Ga0123357_10012423_pt1 | contig 10988 bp, 5 predicted proteins | sample TergutEmb28metaG_FD_89873 | JGI IMG/M metagenome (GOLD analysis project Ga0123357, IMG submission 89873) | Embiratermes neotenicus P4 segment gut microbial communities from Petit-Saut dam, French Guiana - Emb289 P4 | ecosystem: Host-associated > Arthropoda: Insects > Digestive system > Gut ... | reverse complement strand
ATTGGGCACTGCACACATACTTCGGAAAGTACTAATGTAAAAGTACAATAGATTCAACACTGAAACTAATGATATAAGCACCATGAATAGTAACAACAGAATAGCTGCAACACTGTATTCCCTGGCGACATAATTTGTCTCAGGAATATAAATATAAATACCCTGCATAAAGGAGATGATGATAATAATAATAATAATTATAATTACAAGCTTTTTTCTGTCTCTCTCTACAACAGTTATCTGCTCTTGTTTCTCAGAATGCTGTTGAACTGATTTTATTTTCACTCCGTAGCAAGGGAGCACACATATTTTAAGCCATAACTCAGTAACATGCTGATCACTAAGCACTAAATAAAGAGAACAGATATGCATGCCCCAGGAATTTGTATAGTAGAAATTGAGCCTGGTTCATAGTCTTACCCCATCTTTCCCAGTTAGTCAGTACAAACTACATTAGCAGTGATACTTGTTAATTTACCTGATGTTACAGATGGTGAGATGTTCTGTTCACCCATGTTTAAGTCTTAGAATTACATACTCATTAAAAATGGTGAGTTGGTGAAAGTAGTCATAACTTGGCTGTAACCTCTTATTGGTTGATGAAGATGGTGGATTACAATTTCTGTGTCCATTATTTTGGGTAGGCACCTCCTGTTGCATTGTCGCTTGCCAGTGTATTATTGACAGGGGTTGTCTGATGGTTCATTATGCTGTTTGTGGTGAACTGCTTTACAGTTACATAACTGGAATCCTGTGATTCACCACTTTATGTATTATTTTCTTCATTGAGCATAATTAACAGGTTGTACAACATACTTCATTTGCCATAATAGCATGAACATGTTTAATCATGTGAACTAAGTGTTGTTTCTTGAGGCAGTTATGTGTGTAGTAAAATTACTTGTAAGACTTGGGCAGGGTCAGTTATGCTGACTTTTGCATTTTGTCTTTTCTTGTCTCTACACTTTGTAAGGGAGCTCGGCCTGGTGGTATCTCAGAATACTAGGTAATTTGAGGTGTTTTAGTGTATTTGAAGTAACATACTTGCAGGCACACATCTATTAAAGTAAGCATGGTACTTATTGCTGTTTGTGTTTTGTTTTGTTTTGAAGGGTCTGATTGACAAGTTGTGTGCTGTTCTGCCATTTTTTATTGGTCAGAAATCTGTGCTACTTACCTATGTGAGGAACTGCAGTTACCTTGTTGGATCTGTTCTACACAATAGCCTAGCACTTCATATTTTTGTGTTAGTACTCATCTTCATAATATGGATTGTTTGTTAATTCACTTTCTAGTGTCAAGTGTAGAGTAGTTTTTAAGATGAATTATTATAAGGCTACTAGAGGTAAGCTAGAGGTATGATTATTTATTGGAAAAATGAATTATTATAACTGCTACAACTCTGGAACATAATTTGAGTTACTCTAGAGAATGTTAATGTGCAGTTCATATTCCTGAATGCAGATATGAATTTTGTAATTTAGTAAGTAATTTTTGACTTTACTTCCTCTCGTTATTTTACGTCAGTTTGTAGCGCAACACACTGCATTGGTATACTTCTTTAGTTGCATGAACTCACAGTAGGTTTTCCACATTAAACCAAAATAAAATATTTAATTCTGGCAAACATTTGAAATGGGAGTTGCAAGAGTTTAGTTTTGTCTTTCACTTGGAAATTCTACATTTCACATTTGGTGTTTAACATGTCTTCATCTTCATCACAGTGGGTCACTGACTGTTGAGTTCTGCAGTAGTTGCTGACAAATGATTCATCTAATAAACATTAGAAGATGTTGATAACTATATAAATTGTGAGGTCATGTGTTGTGTGTTCTGCACATTTTTAACATAAATTTTCCAAACCGTCTTCAATAGGGCACTTCTTATGTAGTGATATTTAATATGAAGCCTTTCCAGATGTAATTTTTCTTCAAGCTTTACTGTAGCATGTCTTCCTCATCACCTTCACTCTCATCAGGAGCTATACATGCTAAACAAGTTTGCCTGATATCTTTCCAACATTCAAAGCAATAAACGAAGTGACATTCTTGATTAGGACAAGAAGAAAAATTGTCTTCTCGTTTTGGTTTCTTGGGCTTGGGTTCCCCACAAATTAAGCACTTGGGTCTTGCAGCTGCAAAATACCTCAACCAGCCACAGTATTTTGGATATTGGATTGACAGCGCAAGGAGAACATTGGCTTTCTGCTGTGAAAATGTAAATGTAAATAATTGACAGTTAATGACTTACGTAAAGGTAAAGTTGTCCTTGTATATGTCATGAAGGCATGTATGGGGAATGGAGATACAACTCCACTCATTCTTAGCCTTGGCATAAATGAAGATGAGTGGTCAGCCTCTTGCCCCAGCTACTTTAACCCTCATCTCCATGGGAAGGGCTCCTGGTGCCCAATTGTAGAAGGGTGGGTGAACCCAGATGACCTGGACATTCTAAACAAAAAAAAAAAAACCTCTTGCCCCTGCTGGGATTAGAACCCTGGTTTATCTGCCCCCCTAGACTAGTTGCTACAATGTCCGTGCTATCCTGGCTCCTAATGATTTATACAGGAGTATTTGTTTGTATTCTGGTACAGTTTCCTAGAAGCTGCACATGCTTGATGAAACATCAGCCTATGACAAATTTATTGGCAGAAATAAAATTTAATAACAGGCATATAAGTCTTATACCATAACTATATGAAACACGAACGTGTGTAATTGAAAATTACTGTCATCATTGTGGCACTGGGACAAGGTTTTTCTGAGTACTTCAGTTTTCTCTTGTCAATGGAATTCCACTAGAGCACCATACTTTTCACTGATCTGTAGTTGTTGGTATGTAATCTTTCAGCTGAATAACACACACTGGCTGCTTAGATTAGTTTAGGAGAGTGATTCATATCCTTACTCCAAGGTTCTTAAATTAAATGTGTAGCTTAGAACTTATGATCTTTTTATTGTAGACTGTGAGAGAAATATTTCCTCTAATGTCTTCCTCTGATTTTAAGTCTAGGCTTACAAGCCTATTTTGGCAACTGACTAATGATAATGGGACCATACTACTTATAGTTCCTTCTTCATATATAGTAATTCTGGAGCTGAGGTAGCATAGTTGGTATAATGACTAGGTATATGGGTTGGGGAGTCTGGGGCTCGAATTCTGATACAGGTAAGAGATTTTCTTCTTCTCTGAAATTTCCAGTTCCAGCTTTTAGGGTACACCAAGCCTCCTATTCAGTCGGCACCGAGGTCCTTTCTGGGGGAAAAGGCGGCCAGAGCATGAAGTAAACCAGTCACGTTCATCTAGAGGCAAGGTTATAAATGAGTGGAGTGCCTGTACCAACTCCACATGTCTTCAGGGTGTGCCCAAAGATACACGTAATTTGTCCTTTGCATAGTAATTCAAAATGGATTGTGGTAAATGGCATTCTGTGTAGGTGTTCTACCTATGATACTTCTGTTACAATATTCCAGACAATACATGTTTAAAATGTGAGTTGTATATCTTAACTATATCCATATTTCATGATTTGTATATCATTTTGTGTAATGAAATATTTGTAAGAAAATTAATGTGGTTTTATTTGAGTTTTATGTAAAGTAGGGGTTAAACAGAATTGCCATGGACCAAAATTAAATTTGCCTTCCACTTGTGCTGTAGAGCTGAAATATGTTCATTTGCTTCACAGGTAGGACATTCCAGCGAACAGGTGACACAGCCTGGTTATTCAACATCCATTTTATGCAGTTATACAAAGAATTAATAAAACCGTGCAGTATTTTTACTCACCTCGAGTTTGTGTTCTTTGACCTTCTGTTTCACTTGAGCTGTCATATACTTGAAGAGTCCTCTGCGTCGTTTCAGAGTTCCATTGTATAGAAACAGCACCCTTCTCTTCTCCCTCTATAACAGGCATACATTAATTTCTATGCACTTTTGATTTTTATGTGATACTTTGTTCTGTTGCACAGATTTGCATAACAATATTTCCAACAGCTGTAATGAACAGTTGTCAAATTATTGGATTCACAGTGCATCCAACATTAGGGGCTGACTGTATTTTCTTATATGCCATTACTTAATATGGAGCCACCTGTACAACATCAGATTTTCCAGTTGTGTTTCCCACTTTGTGCTGTAATGTAGTTATGTTTCTTCTATATGACAGTAGTGAAATTAACTCATAATTCACTATGTTTAACAAATATTTGTACATGCTTGAACATTATTTTATTCCCCAGTAGCCTTTTTCTTTACTTCATGAGAGAAGACTGTCGTACAGTGTCATTATACATGAAGAACACTTGCAGAAATTAAAATCTTCTGGTTTTTTTGTGTATTTGGCTGGGAGAGCTGAGATGCCATAGTCCGTAAGTGACTAGGATGTGGGCTGGGAAATTAAACAATTTAGGTTCAATTTCCAGCAGGGACAAGAGACTTTCTCGTTTTCCAAAGCCTACAGACCAACTGTGGGGCTCATTTAGCTTCCTATTTGATGACTAAACAGGGTATCTTCCTCTGAGGGTAAAGTGTTCTGGGGCGTGAAGCTGACCACTCACTCGTATTTAGTACTGTGATTAAGAATGAGTGGAACTATAGCACCACTCTCTCACATGTCTGAATGGCATGTGTATGGACAACTTCACTTTTTCCTTTTGTAGTCAGTGACCTTACTTCAGTTTCTGTTTTCTTTCTTATGTGATTCTGTCCTCTGTGTATTATTGCGTGACAAACCACATTAATTTATATAATTTATTGTTGTGTTATGCTCTTTGTTTTACCTTTGGATAAAAGTATGCACAGATGATTCTTTGAATCCTTTGGGTGTATGCTTCTGCTAAAAGGAACAACCATATGCAGAAGTATGTGCCATAAATCTTGTAAAGGTAGTAACTTTCCATCGAAGCAGGCTGGGGAAGGCAAGCTGCACAGTAAATAGAGGTAGTTATTATGCGCATATATGTACAATTCATTTTATATTTAAGCACTTTCTCATAAAATCAGTTTCATGGGTTCAAAATTTATAATCATGACACTGATCATGTTGGTGTAGTGGTAATGCTCAACACTTTATTTGAAAGGTGCCTGGATTACTGGCAAACCTGACACATTTTTCATGGGTTTCCCATAATATTCCCAAGTGAATGTCAGAGGCATCATTGGGCACTTAATAACTTCTTTATTTGAAGCAGTATCTTCAAATAAATTACTAATTGTGGTTATTAATTACTGGGACCCAGGAGAGCGTAGTAAGTATGGTTACTGGGCTATGGGCTGGATGAGCTGGGGCTTGGATCCCAGCAAAGGCAAGAAATTTTTTTTCTTGTTTGAAACTTATAAGACTGGCTCTGGGGCTGATCCAGCCTTCTATTTGTTGGGTTCCAGGGTTAAAGCAGTCGGAACATGAATTTGACCACTCATCTCCATCTAATGGCGAGCTTACAAATGAGTGGAGTCATAGGCATGCACACAGTGTGTTTTATGTGTGCCCAGGCACACCCTACTATCTCAAAATTTGGCATATTGCGTCTCATTTTTAAGTTTGTATTTGTTAAGTAGAATTTAGTTGCTAATTTAAAAAGTTAAATTAGATTTTAGTTATTAAGTTTAGTGAATGAAAATAATTTCCTTTATTACTGAATATTCAGTACAAGTTCGCATTCAAAATACAAAAATAAAATTCTGTGGGTGCACACCATAATTAAACATGATGTGCATGCTTATCAGTGGAGCTATGTATTTGCTCCACTTACATGCTTTCATAGCATGGGCATATGTAACTGTATCTCTTTCCTTTGTGGATCCATTATTTCCAAATCCATTGCTGACAGTGCAGCATTTACTACTGTTAACAGATTCAGTGGAGTCAGAACAAATACTGAAAAAATGTGGTTATGTGGGTAACAATGGTAGGTTTTGGATTTATATCCCCTTTGCTATTAGACTCATGGTTTTATTCCGTCCTTTAAATAAATGCTTAAAACAGAAAATGCTTTAGTGATAGGTTGCATACCACTTTATCTCATTTGCCATAGTTTAATATTAGAATCAATGAATTGAGTTGTCACAGTCTGTATAAAAGTTATACCTTCATTACTCCAGATATTCTTTATTCTTTTCCTGATGTTGAATCCACCAAGAATAGATTGGACTAGAGTAGCGATAACACCTGTTCCTTTCACTCTCACTGTGAGATCATGAGACCCTGAAAATTAATGCATGTTTATAGCAAAGACCAAAGCAATTATTACAAAAAAATAATTAAGGAGTTATGCAAGGAAGTAAGGAAGAAAGAATCTATTGTGTAGGTTAGAAGTTCAGTGCAGTCTTTGGCACAAAACGTGGGCATAGTATGTGTCTGTTTGCACAAAGTTTAGAGCTATCTTGCCTCAGACTTTCTCTATCTAGAATGATAAATAAAAGTGACACTGAAGAAAGAAAATGAGTTGAAGACTATGTATCACCTTTTTATTTAAGATACTTGTTAAATGACCTGAACAGTAACGTCATGTGACTCATCCTATTGCAATACGTGTACAAAGAGTCCAAGAAATTTCTGTCAAATACAACTCTTAGAAGTGCTGTGTTCGATGGAAATTCATTTGTCTCCTTGACCTGAGTATTTTAATGTGACTTGGTGCCACTTTATTTTATTTGTTCACCGAAACCAATAAATTTTTTTAATTGATGTGTTGCATAAAATATATGCACTGCTCCAAATACATGCAAGTAGCTGGGCAGCACACTTGATTAAGAGCCAGTATGACTATGAGGGCTTCTGAATCACACATTAAATGTTTGTGAATAAAATTATAACTTCACAGTTACAATTTGTAACTCATGTCAACACCACCACATAATTTACATTCCTGCAGTCTACAGGTACCTACCCTCTTGTGTGTATTCTATGTGGCCATGCCGTCTTATTATATCTAGCGCCTCATACAGCAGGTAGTCAAGAAGTATCACTGTGGCAGCTGTTACCATTTCCAGCATAAGCTTCAGAGTTTGGTAAAACTGGTGAGGATAAAAGATACATTTAGTGTATGCCTATATTAGAGGTCCTCTGCAGGTTGGTTAAAGCATTGAGGAGTTCAATATTCACATGGGAAGCACATGCTGTTCTTATAATTTCATAGTTTTCCATAGTCTCTCCAAACAAGATACATCAGGACAAACATTTCACTTCCTGATTCAAATCAGATACTGGAAGATCCAGTCTTCTGGGATATTTTGCTATATCATCTGGTAAATAGTTAGTGATGTTTTGAAGGATCATAGTGCCTTCAAATGTCAGTAGCTGGTACACTGTAACCATTCAGAATACTTGTATCTTCAGCAACACTGTTTGAGAATTTCAAATATCTTGCAATTAGGTATTTAACACAAACTCAACAGACAATAGTTTATATTTTTCATTTTTAAACCACCAAATGCACACTCATCATATACAATCATGTAGTTTTTTATTATTTTTTTTTTTTTTTTAAATTTACTGACATATTTCTGTACTAGAGCAAAATCTTCAGGTAGTTAATGTGCCGAGTCCTCTGAAAACCAGTTGAAATATAAAACTTAGATTTGTAACAATTGTATATAGCCTGCCTCAACTGTGAGTTCCCTGAGAATGGTGCTATTGCAACAAAATATGTAAGAGGATTTATAAAACTGTATGATTGTATATATTGAGAATGCATTTGTTGGATTAAAAAAAATTGTACTAAAGTACACAGAATGAATAATTTCAAGACAAGTCAGACCCTTTATCTGTCCTGTTGTGCTTGGTCCTGAATAAGACAGGAAGTTGAAAGGGGAGGGTGGAGAAAGCTGCATAATTAGGAACTTCATAATTTGTACTCTCCCAGATATTGTTATAGTGATCACTTGAGGTGGATGAGATGAGAAGAGTATGTAGCATACATGATATATACAATGTGAAGTACCTACAGATTTTTAGCCTGGAAAATTGAATAGAAGTGACTAAATGGAAAGCCTAGGCATTATGATAATGTAATGTTAAAATGGACTTTGGAAGAGGGTGTAATGACTAAACAAGGCATTATTAGAACAATGCATAGTGCCTGCTTTTGACTGCTTCCATCCGTACATGTAGCATATAACTCATAAATTTGCAAATAATTTTTTTTTCGTATAATGCTTACATATGGAATATCAAGTGTATTGGATGTTGACTAAAATTTGGAAATATAACAGCACACATTTGCTATACTTTTAAAAGCACAAATATAAATTTTACACAGAATTTGGAGTCACATTGGTGAGGATAATGCAAAATTGCAAAATATATATCTGCCAATTGATAAAATATAATATAATATATTGTCTATTTTGTAGGCATGATGGGAAGAATTAGTTGTGGGGTTCTCACCAGTTTGTTGCGTTCCTGAGTTGCAGGTAGGACACTGTAGGGATCAACTAGAATTGCCCTTTCCACCTTCTTCAGTGGTAAGATTGTGTGTTGTTCAGCCTTACGACGCCGGGCGTCAATCCGCCGGAAATAATGCGTGACAAACGTATTGTCGAACTGGATGTCTGAGAGATATTTGTCGTGGTACTCCTGTGCCCTATGTCAGTGCGGTCAGTAGAATTAAGTGAAAGCTCTGCACACTATTCCATTTCTCTATTTAATATTTATCGTATAATTTGACGCCGTGCAGTATGTCTACTAGCAACGTAGATAAATAAGTAACTAGATACATGTAAAATAAATAAATAAATGTAGTGCTGTCTTCCTCGTGTGATGGTTTGACTTCCATCAAGTTTTCAAGAGAAAGAACACTAAAATATAGGATAGTAAATATAGCTACCACCAGTCAAATAGTTTGGCATCGTTACGATAGGGCTGCACGCAAAGTGGGTCGCTGTCCTACAGTATCATGCTCGAAGGGTACGTAAATAAAAGGTGCGAAGGAGAGGATGGCCTGGGTTCTGGTGTCGTAGGACACCGACAAGTGGCGGGTTCGTGAGAACTCGTTAACGAAACGCCGACTTGCATAAAACGCTGAGGATTCAAGGACTAATAGAACAATCTGCTGACTTATTCCAATTTAAAATAGAAATAAAAAAGCACGTATATTCTATTCTACCAAATTAAATACTATATTATAATAAAATAATATAGCAATAACTATACAGTTAAAGAATCTACCGTATATTCTCGAATCTAATCCGCACCAGTTTTTTGCCGATTTCTTAAACGAAAAAAAAGTTAGTTCGCGGTTCTAATCCGCACCTATGGGAGGATGATGGTGAAGATAAAGATGACAGTGACTGGGTGACGGATAACGATTCAGTTATGAGTGATGACGGCGAGTCTGATGAATAATACATTATAAATATTATATAATATATTATATAATAATATAAATAATAAATAAAATAATAAATTATTGTATTGTTCTTACGGAACGTACAACGGCTGTATCTTTTTTCTAAAATCCAGCTTACGACCGCGAATCTAATCCCCATCTGATTTTTTAGCCCTCTGAAACTGTAAAAAAGGGTACGGATTAGATTCGAGAATATACGGTAATTCTGTTCAAAATTTAATACAAATTACTTAAATAATTATCTTGCCTGTCTCTTTCTCTATAAACCGAGACGCGTTCATTTGGAATTTAGAAATAAAATACCGAGTGTAGTTATCAAACTGCTCAATTCGAAATAAAAACAAATTTCTAATACAGTCAGCATGTCTTACCATGCACAAGCAGAAGACAGTAGAACATTCTACAGGGTGTCCCACTTGATACCGAACCCGGCATTTCTTTAATGATTATAACACCAATGAAGATATTGCAACGAAATTTGAACAGGAGTACGTTCGTTGTGTGAGAAATGAAGAGAAATGTGTCTATAGTGTGTGTCTGTAGTCGTTGCAATATCCTCATTAGTGGTAAAATTATTAAAGAAATGCCGGGTTCGGTAGCGAGTGAGACACACTCTAGTATCGTCACAATAATCTTAGTAACAAACTATACTTTTTCACAGTTCTTCTTCAATCGCATAAACGTGACAGCCGGTAGTCAAATAATTAACGAGTGAGGTCGATTACCGAGTTGCACTAGGTTGTATAGACAGTTGGTGAGAAGTCAGGCATTCCTAAGAATGTCGAACTGATCAGGTCACTGCCGGGTTCAGGCGTAGTTAGGGTGTAATAAACTGAAAAGTATTGCTGAGTTCACGGCAGTAAGTGTACTTATCTCTTCCTGAATGTAGAAAGTAATAACATTTTAAGTTTCTTTCTAACCTAAAACAATGTGTAAATTTAACATTTATTACATAAATAATAAAAGAGGTGACTCACTGGAATATTATTCTGATGAAGATACATGCCAGCAATTGTTTTACAATCATCAGAACTGTGTCCACCATTAACTTCTTCCTCCCAAACTCCTCAACCACAGCCTGGGTCGAATCTGCTGCCTGTCGCACGTCCAACTGTAATTTGAAATGAAGGCAAAAATTTTGCTAGGAATAGGGCTGCACGCAAAGTGGGTCGCTGCCCTACAGTATCATGTTCGAAGGGTACGTAAATAAAAGGGGCGAAGGAGAGGATGGCCTGGGTTCTGGTGGCGTAGGACACCGACAAGTGGCGGGCTCGTGAGAACTCGTTAACGAAACGCCGACTTGCATAAAACGCTGGGGATTCCTTGATTTGCCGAAGACCTGTTAGCTTCTCAAGAAGGAGTAAGTTTGTTAGATCATAGTTTCTGTCTACGGTGAAACCAAAATTGCCAACAGTGGAATGCTGGCTACTGGCCGGTTAAAAAACAGTGGTAGGCCTTTCATGTTCAGGCGGTACGTCCAAATGCTGAACCAACCTTTTCCTTGTCTTTTTTCGATTAACCCTTTGACGCCTAATGACCACTATAGTGGTCGTACCGCACCGCTAATCTCTAAACGTTGCATTTTATATATTTATTCAACAAATACAGGTACTGAATATTTTAAACAAGGTATATACT
>Ga0123357_10012422_pt1 | contig 10989 bp, 13 predicted proteins | sample TergutEmb28metaG_FD_89873 | JGI IMG/M metagenome (GOLD analysis project Ga0123357, IMG submission 89873) | Embiratermes neotenicus P4 segment gut microbial communities from Petit-Saut dam, French Guiana - Emb289 P4 | ecosystem: Host-associated > Arthropoda: Insects > Digestive system > Gut ... | reverse complement strand
TCCCATCTTTTTATCAGCAGACATTACTACAGAACAACATTAATTTTAAATAAGAATTTTAACTTCTGTGAGAAGAATGGTTTATTTAAGTGAAATACAAACAGTAATTGATATGTTGGTAATATATTTTGTTAACTGCAATTGGCTTGACACCCAGTGGCAGTAGTACATTACACATTTACACACAAACAATACACAGAATAACACAATGGAACAGAATACACAGAACATACATAACAATAAAAATACACAAAAATAACAACAAAAATACATAATTTACAAAATTAAACAGAAGCATACAAACACACACATATATATATATATGTATATATACACACACACACACATGCACGCACACACAGTGATAAAAAATTGAACCAAAACAATACGAAAGAATGTGATAAATAAAAAAAGCCATATAATTGCAAACTTCATATGATCTAAATATCTTCTTATAATGGTAGACACCCTGTTAGTAAGACCTTCACTCCACTTCCCTACACTTCACCCAGCTACACTTGTCGACACTTCACTTCCCCTCATTTAAACGTCACCCAACTACACTTCAGTACCCTCTCATTTGGCTTAACCCCACTTAAATTTCCTACCGCTCCAATTCACCTCACATCACTTCACTTCACTGGACTTTTACAACTTTTTTTGCCACACTTCTGTTCCTTTCATTTCACCACATTTATAATTGCTTTCCTAACTGTTTCTAAAAATTTTAGGTTTACAAGGGAAAGTCCCTAACACTTCTGCAGGTAGTTGGTTCCAATTTTTAATTGTTCTATTTACAAAGGAAAACTTCCCGATATCCGTTCTTTGCTTCCTGTCCCTAATTTTCCAAACATGATCGGCCCTACTCAAATACTATGGCCTTCGCAACTTGTCATGTGTAGCTTTCCAAGCCCATTCCCCAGAGTATGCTTTAAAAAGTGCATATATGCGTGCTATCTTCCTATGCTGAGCCACGGTTTCCCAGTCAGAGTCCTCCCTAACGCATTTATCTGTCTTTCTGTGCATGGATCCTAGCATGCAGACCCATATCCAAGAACAGGACATACCAATGACGTTGAGGCTAAACTTTTTGTATTCCTGTTTCCTTTTTTGAGAGCACGCATTATGAAGTGAAGTGCCTTCCAGGCTTTTTGTGCTGTGTAATGTACTTGGTCCTCCCAGTTTAAATTGCTTCGTAAGATTATTCCCAGGTATTTACAACTGCTTGCTTCCGGTACTTTTTGATTACCAAGGGAGTAACCCGGTGGATTGTTGACTTGAGCTCTCGTAAATCTTGTTGCCTTACTTTTACTGGGATTTATTTTCACCCCATTCCCCCAAGGTGTCCAGATCCTTCTGCAACTTTTCTGTCTTTTTATTTGTGTTTTTTCTATACATTACACAGTCATCAGCGAAGAGTCTAATACTCGAGTCGATGTTCCTCCAAATATCATTTATGTACACAGGAAACAGTAGTGGGCCCAAAACACTCCCTTGTGGCATACCTGAGGCTACTTTGACTTCCTTGCATAGTTGCCCTCCTACTCTTTCCCTTTGTGTATGACCTCCAAAGAATTCCCTTACCCAAACATCTGCCCTGGAATCCACACCCGAGGCCGCTAGTTTCATAAGCAGCTGATCATGAGGAACTAAATCAAAAGCCTTGGAAAAGTCTATTATAATCACATCTATACTAACCTTCTCGTCCAAAAAGCCCACTTTGTCTGCCACACTGTGATGACTTGACTTTCACATGAGTATCCCAGTCTAAACCCATGCTGTCCCTCGTATAACCAATCATTCTTATCCCAGGCTTGCCTCAAATACCCTGCTATAACGTGTTCCAGTTGCTTGCAGACCACAGAGGTTAAGCTTTTGGGTCTGTAGTTTGTGACTGCCAATTGATCACCCCCTTTGTAAGTAGGAACCACTGTGGCTTTTTTTCACTAACTTGAGATGGTAGCATTGTTTAATGATATTTCCAGTATTCTAGCTAGGTAAGGAGTCATGGCTTCCCCACCCAATTTCAGAATTTCATCAGGAACTCCATCTAGCCCTACTGATTTGTTTCTCCCAATTTTTGTTTGTCTTTTTCCAATAACTTTAGTGCTAATAATAAGGGTTTCACCCAAGCTGGCTAACTGTACTTTCGGGATGTTACGATCACAGCAAAAGACAGATGCTTAATAGGAATTTAAGATGTTTGCTATTGCATTGGAGTCCATAATAATCATTCTGTTTTGGTCTTTGATTGCAGGAATAATTTCCCTATTTCCTTTCTGCCTTTTCACATACTTGTAGAACTCAGACCAGCAGTTGCCTTCATTTTGTAGTACTGACAGCAAAAAATGTTTCCTGTGCAGTTTTTTGGCTGCCAGCCTTTTCAGTCTTTTAAGTTCCACTTGATATCACTGTCCTAATTTTTCTTTTGCTGTTTACTTTCCTGACCTTTACCGTAAGCCATTTCACTTCCTTATTGTAGTATTCAGGATCAGGACTTTTTTCTCAGAATTTTATGTGGGACAAAATGATCGATACTCTCAAAGACCGTTTCCTTAAAACATTTCCAATTTCCTGCATGCATCTACCATTACTTGCCCCTGATGCGAATCACCCCTGAGGAAACTTTGTGGGCCTGAAATGTTTGTTTTATGGTACACAGGAACTAGTCTTTCCACTTGATGCTCATACCAGTTTTCTCCCCACTCTGCTTCCAGTAATACCCCGCAATGATCACTGATCCCCTAAACATTACCTGCACTTTCAGGCTGGACAAGGTAAACGTCAAGCAAAGCATCCCCTTGTGTCGGGGTAATTACTACCTGAGAGAAGCCATTTTCCCATACCAGTCTATTTAAAAATAGCTGGATCCCCCTAGATTTTTCCGTGTGACCATTCCAAACCACATAATGTAAGTTGAGATCACCTCAAATGATGCTACGCTTCATAGTTATTCCCATATATCAGGTCTGGTCTGCCAGTTTTTCTAAGAACTGCATGTTGTCGTTTGGAGCTGTATAGATGTCTACAATTTCCCTTGTAATTTTTGGGCCTGTGCCTTTTACTTCTACTGCTATCATCTCATATACCTCGTCAACCCATAGTTTGGTGCAAGTAATGTAATTTTTTGCACAAACACTCCTCCACCGCAAGTGTGTCCGTCTCATCTGAAAGTTGTGTAATCAGCCCTAAAAACTTACGCATTTCTAATTTCCTCACTAAACCATGGCTCCATGCATATTACAACATCAGGGTTATGTGTGTCAAATTCCTGAAATCGAAAGTCTTATTTTACCTGCAGCAAAACCACCCGTTTACCCTCAGTCATTAGCGCCACTGTCGCGGCTAAATGTTCCTCCTTTGTTTCGTCTTCAGTCTTCCTCCTCACTGGACTTGTCACCATATCTCTCTCATCCGTCTTCCAGGCCAACGTCAAATGTTCTTGGATTGTCAACATCCCCATCTCCCCAGATGTCCCCTCGCTGGAAGTCCCTACTGCCAGACATTGTCACTCCGACCTACACGCATCACAGATCCATTTCCTATCCTCTGCCACTTGAGCTTTAACATTACCACAGCTGTTATGGAACCAGCATCCACACGTGTTACATTGAGTTCCCAATTCAAGATTTCTGTTGCACCCGCTACACAAAACTCAAAATCTTCTCGACCTCCACACCAGGTCCAGGATTTTTTTCCACTCCAATTACCAATAGTACAGCTAAAGTCATTGCACACAGAATCATAGCCCCTAAGCAAAATAACACTCATCCATTTCCTTGTGCTGTACACCATGTTGTCCTCGTACTCAGGAGCTCTCTAACAATGTGTCTTCTCTTTTAAACCCTTACCTGACTACACTATCAAATCTTGAGTGCCTGGTTGCCATGGTGGCTAAATTTTGTATGGTGGTGCCTGATGTTTGTTGGTCCTTAGAATGGAACTTCCTGCAATGTCACCCTTCTGGTGTCTTGATTGCTTGGAAAATGTGTGCACCCTTGGTGTGACTATATATAATCACACAAAGGATATATTATTATTTCATATTTACAGCTGTTTTAGTATAAAATTTTGAAAATAATGCTAATGTCAGTTCAAGATCTCAAACCCCTTTCTAACAGATTGTGGAGTGATTACATAAATTCCTTTATAAATCTTTTTACCTTAACCAAAACATATACCTGTGTTTTTAAAAATAGCAGTTGGTTTTATTATTAAATAGTTTTTGATTGCTTTCCATTATTTATGTCCTGGTACCACAACACAATAGGATGTCCCACACCAAGGTTACTGTCATCACCAACTGATCATTGCTTTGTTGAAAAAACAAATGTAACAGATGATACTTGTAAATATCCAATACAGAAATTGTGAACCTGGTTTTTTAGGTGCTTTCATAAAATTACACAAAGTGACCATTTAGTTTGTTATGCCTGTATGTCTGCATGGAACAACTCAGCTCCCACTGAACTGATTTGATTAAAATTTGGTTTGTTGATATTTTTTTGAAAATGTGTCAAGAAACTTCAAGTTTCATTAATATCTGACAAGAATACGGGTACTTTACTTGAAGACCAATACACATTCATGATCGTTCATCTCACTCAGTTTTTCTTAGAATGAATAATGTTCCAGGCAGAAGTTGCAGAGAAAATCAAAGCACACATTTTATGTTCAGTAACTTTTTCGACAGTCATGCCATTTGTGAGATAACGTGCAAAAATACCGTATAGCCAGATACACTACAGATGATAATGTGGTGCATGTGCATTACATTCTGGATATGTAAAGCTACAAGCAGAATATGTAATACTTGCTCAGAATATGTAATATTTATTGCCCTTCCATTGCAACAGTTGTTGCATGAATGCACCTTAATGTCACGATTATGCATACAGTGCTTATCTTGTTTTGAGTGTGTTCGTATTCTGTCTCTATTCATCTGCCCTTCTATTTGTATACAGCAACTGCAGAACCCTGGAATAGATTTTTATGAAGTTCTATACTGGGGAATTTTATGAGAAATTATCTGGTCATTTTAGTTTGGTTTTCAGTTGGATGAAAATGGTTTACACTATATATGAGGACATGTGAAGACTTGTACGCATTTCTGGACAGCTGTACCTTTGCAGTCTGATTTAGTTCACTACCTCACATTTCTGCGTCTTTAAAGTGGTATTTTACAAGCCATGAGTGTGATTTCTATTCTACCAGTCACAGCACAATAATGACACAAAAGTAATCATACAACATACTGTATGGCAATTTGATGCATAATACATTGTGCTATGTGCATTGGGTTAAGATAATGTGGGCAGAATAGTATTAGGACAGGTTATGTTATGCTGTATTATGTTAAATTGGTGTAGGGGAGGATAGGATTAGGTTAGGTTACATTATCTTACATTTTTTTTAAGCTACTGGAGTGTTAGTTTACTGTCAGTTGAAGGTTTCTTCTCTGCTGTTATCACTCAGGTTTATGCTTACAATGACTATCTTCAATTTGCAAATCAGATCACTCTTTTATGCACTGCAGTTTCTTCAGAACGTGTAGTCTACCAGGTAGAAGATGTAGTCCCCTTGTCTGTAGTATGAGTACAGAAAATCTCTTCATTTCAATTTAGTATTTTACAGCTATGTCCAAAAATGCCTGCAAAAATCCTTCTCCTTTATCTTCCCATATTTACCTACCCACTGCCTGTGACACACACACACACACACAGAGTTAATGTTGGTGTTCATTTCTCCTATACCTTCCATTAGTGTCTGCATTATGTTTCCATTTTTATACCAAAGTGTTGCTTCTGTTCCATACTTCACTGCTTGGAGCATGTACAAAACTATCCATTTCTTTGGAAAAAAGTTCAGTTATGTGGGGTACTGAACTATTTCATATCCCAAAAAAACAAAAATCTTGTTTGTCTTTATACTGTATTGAGAAGGGTTTTTGAAAATCAGTTTAATACTCTTTTAAAACATTATTTTAAATCTTCACCTTTCACTGCTTTTACACTCTCTTTTCTGTACTCCAGCAGTGGCAGTACAGTCAAGTGTGATCGTTTGTGTGTTACTAGGTTTCAGAAAAAGACTTCTGGTGTCATTGACAGATTTAAAATACTTGCACATACAGATGTTGTGCTTGAAGTCATTAGAAATTTGTATCCACAAATTAAAAATCTATAGAGGTAGTAACAGAGCAAATACACCAACACTGTTATGCTCTGCATACATTTCCCAACTTGCCGTGTAAACATTGATCATAATTTGGAAGATTATGTATAGGGGATTGTAATTACAGTTTTAGTTTGACCATAAATAACTATACCTAACAATTTCGTTTTTCTTTAACCAAAATGGACTTGTATGAGAACAAATGCTTATGCCCAACTGAAGGTAATCTCTTGCAGGCAACATGGTCAGGTTGCAGAAGCTTGCAAATGAGAAGAAAGATGTACTGAATTAAAGACTGCCTGCAACATTAACCCTTTGACGCTTAACGACCACTTTAGTGGTCGTACCGCACCGCTAACCTCTAAACGTTGCATTTTATATATTTATTCAACAAATATAGGTACTGAATATTTTAAACACGGTATATACTGTCCGTATCTTTCTCTTCAAAATGCAGTTTGTTTCATAATTCTAACATATTTGGTTCCTGTTTTATTCACATTTTATATACAGAGTGTGCAAAAATTTAAGAAAATAATTCCGGCGCCAAAAGGTTAAGTGGCCAAATAAACACACACATCACAGTACTTTACAATGCGCAAATTCCGTATTTTTAAAAACCTTAAAATTTAAAAAATTTAAAGGTATAAACATTTTATGTCTTTTGTGGCAATGAAAGGGCTCACAGAGTTTTTCAGTTTTTAATCTGTTGAAAGTCTTCCTGATATGAACATGACAAGTGAATGCAGGTGCAGTGTTGATGTATCAGTTTACATACAGCTTGTGTTGCATAACATAATTGATTTTGAGTTCAATTTATGAATATTGAGAGTAAAGTTAATCAGAATTTAAATAACTTGACTTCAATCCTGAAATTAGAATTATACTTGGATGGTGACATTTCATTGGGGAAACTGCAGATTATGGACCACACTGATTCTTCAGTTTGCTTTCTTTGTGCCAAGCTGCAGTGTTACCATCACATTTGAATCAAAAACATGAAATGTGCTGGTTAATCCAAAGTAAACCAGAATACATGATACCAGAGGATGCATTACATCACAGATGAAGTTTTATACCTTTGCATGTTCTGAGATGCAGCTACAATGTTTATGTGTACATATGTATGTATGTCCCTTAGTTGACCCTTTAAACACGAAGCGCAGACTGCTGTATTTAAAGACCCAGTTCGTACCACTTAGCAAACACTTTTCATCTTGGTTATAAAAACCAATCAATTTATGGTGTAAATAGCACAAGTCACTGTTTGTTCTCAGATAAATACAAAACACATACAGTGTGTGCAGAGCGTACAATTCTTGAATGTTAAACCTGCTGGTGCACCACGTAACCAGTAGGCTTTAAAGGTTAAAGAGAATATGTTTGAAAGTGTTATAAAAGAGACAAATTGTTTTATGAGATTAAAAGAAAATAATTTTGCATTCCTGTCACTTGGTGAAATTACTTCAGAGGGATCACTAATAATTATAAATTTGTGTTTTTTTTCAGGTATCATTTAATGACGAATTGCAATGTGTTCGTGGTCTGCAGGTGATGAAAATTCTCACGGTGTTATAAAATCAAAAGTAATTAGTGCCAAAATAGATGGCACAGAGACAGATATAGTTTTAAATGACTATAGGTGAGTTGGTAGAAGAGTAATGTTGTATTGATCTGGAAGAGGTGACCAGTCTTTCTCATTTTACAATACTTTATAACCCATACAGTGAATGTGATAGGCTACAACAATTCTGTTAATAGTTGTGGTTAGAGGGAAAAATTTATTTTGGTATGACTCACTCATTATTATGATTATGCTACTGGATGTATGACCAGAGAATTGTGGGTCAGTTCACAAGGGAATAGCAATCATTTGATTTGCCCACTTTTCAGTGGTTGCTGATACTTAACTAAATAGCCTTTGGGAAGTGTTATATACTTTATTTAGATGAATTGACGTTAATTTTTGGAATGTAGTGATAGAGAATGTAGATATTAGGTGGGATGTCAGTAGCATCTGGTAGTCAATAGGGAAGGTCAGTGTGGTAGCAAGGAGGAAGATACAAGAGCAGAGTGTGAGACGAAGTCATATGTGATTTAAGATAGACAGGTAGCTGGAGAGTGAGTGAAGCAGAGGTTAGCATAGGATAGGAGATGCTGCGTGTTAGTATAAAGGGAATTTTAGTGTGTCTCACATTTGTGAATGTCAAAATTTATGGGATTTTGGGCTGTGTTGGGACAATCAAAATTCAGTGGTTTGGCACTTTTTCAAGATATAAATCAAGAGGGGGTGGATACCATGTTAGCTGTGGCAGCACATTAAATTTGTCTGGTAGATGATGCTCATACAGTGTTGACATATATTATGTTAAGGGAAACCTTGTCAGTCATTAGGAACCAATTGGGAAGATAGAATACAAAATTTTAAATTTTTGAACCTGTCAGGGGATTGCTAATTTACATAGGACCAATCAGGCTGGTCAGGATATTTAGAATAAGGGGATTTTTTTAACAAGGGAACCAGCTTTGCTTATCATAGCAAATGAAACACAAGTATTTTGGTTTCATTAATGGGGGGATTTGTGATCGCAACACTCCTCATTTCTGCCAATATTTACAGACTCAAATTCTGTAATTAGAAATTGATATGTGTTACTGTGGTGTGCAGTGTTCAAATAAACATGTTAAATTGGACTGAAGTGGTGCATACCAATTTTTGGGAATATATAAATGACTATTATTTAACAAATTTGTGATGTACAGTGAAGATGATACGTAACCAAGTGATCCATGCTACATTTATCACATATCATCATAACATGTAACATACTGCTGCCCAATGACTAGTAATAAATCAGACAAAAGCAACAGAGTCCTTGAAAAGCTAACAGTCATTCACATAGTCTAGAAATTGCCTTCCCTTTGTAGAACCTGAATGTTCATTATTGTGGTAATAAGAGCCTGCCACTGGTCACTGCCCAGACCAGATGAATCCAGTCCACACTCTCCCAGCTTTTTTCTTATTTTTGTAAAATGCATTTTAATATTATCCTCCCATCTGTATTGAGGGTTTTCCTGAAGCTTATCCTACCAGAACTCTGTATCGATATCTCTTCTCTCCCATGCATGCCATGTGCCATGCCCTCCTCATTCACTGCGTGGATCATCCTCTTAAGACCTGGTGATGAATTCAATTCCTGAACTTCTCCATTATGCACTTCAGATTTTTCTACCAAAGGGAAAATATTATTGTAACTGCCTTTGAAAGATGTAGGGATCTTTTCAAGATCCTCCCACATTGTGTACATTAAATTGGAATACATTTTGCTGTACAACATATGGGTTATTTACTGTTTTAGAGTGTCCTGCAGGTAATGATGGCATGATTTTATTTTATAACAGGGATCGACTTTTCATTATTTTAACCCAGTATAAGAAACTTGGATCCCTCGTTGCTGTTTGCAGAGAAACAACAAACACTAACAGCATTTGCAGTGAAGTGTATCAAGTTAGGTAAGCAGTAGTGGTTTCCTTGTTTTTTGTACAGTATAAGGAAAACGAGGGTAACGAATCCTTGTAAGATATTTAAATACAAGTTTATTCTTTCTTTCTTTTAATTTTTTAAGTATTATTATTTATTTTTCATTCTTCCAGATTTTTATGGCATAAATTTCTTATTTGTGTTTCTTTTGTTTCGCTGTATTTGTATGTTGAGATTTGCTGTATTTCCTCATTATTGAAAATTTCTTTGTACTATAGTTCCTCGCCAAATTTAGGGTTGCATTCATGGCAAATGCCATGATGCACTGATGCATTCAGACCTAATTCAGAATCTTAGAAATTTACCCTGCTTGAAGCTTACATTAGATTTTTGTATATTTTAAATACTAGAGGCCTGAAATTTCCAGATGTACAAAGTGCTTTTAGTATTTATTGTACTTATATCACAGTCATTAGATAGTTCCCACAGTATGGTATAAAGTGTGCTGAAGAATGTGCGTGTGAGAACATGCCTCTTTAGCAAGATGGTTGGTCTGTGGGGATGGTGCATTGTTTATCATGCTGGACTGTGGAAATGTAATAACTTAAGGCACAAGTATGATTAAAAGAACATAACCAATGCTATCACCTGAAAATTACACACATGAAGGTATTTTGGTATGGGTGTGGTCTGTATTTACATACTGTCCTGTGTAACATATTTTTATGTGAGATTTCAGGCTTCCACCTTGGTGTAGTTGAGGCCTTTAGTCATCTTGGATAGTATGCAGCATAGGTTGGTAGCAGCTATCAACCTTCGCCACATAACATCGCAAGCGAGCACAGGCCTCATTATATTTGTACCTTAAATATAAAATTTGGTTATTATGTATTGCAGAACAATTCTTGGGCAGGAAGAAACTGCCTTTCACGTGGCTGCTCGCTATTTGACAGAACAGACTCAGATGAACAAGCCTGCATTATATTCTATTGCTTTGAAGGATTGCAGCTTACGGACATTGAAAGCTATAAAGGACATAATTATGCAGAATAAGATGTGGTGAAACATGATATTAATGTTGCTGGATGATAAGGCATCCTTGGAGTATTGTCTTCTTTATTATGGGAATTTAAAAAGTGGCAGTGTTTTCAGTCGTCATGAACAGCTTTGGACAGCTCATTATTGGACCTCCAGGAAGTGGCAAGACAACATATTGTCATACAGTGAGCAAGTTCCTTGAAAGCATTGACAGGAAGGTGGCAGTTATCAATGTTGGTGAGAAACTTAATCACTGGTACAATTTATCTATATGTTTAGAATCTGATGCCTACTTCTGC
>Ga0123357_10012421_pt1 | contig 10989 bp, 6 predicted proteins | sample TergutEmb28metaG_FD_89873 | JGI IMG/M metagenome (GOLD analysis project Ga0123357, IMG submission 89873) | Embiratermes neotenicus P4 segment gut microbial communities from Petit-Saut dam, French Guiana - Emb289 P4 | ecosystem: Host-associated > Arthropoda: Insects > Digestive system > Gut ... | reverse complement strand
TTTTTCTATTCAAAATGCAGTTTGTTTCATAATTCTAACGTATTTGGTTCCTGTTTTATTCACATTTTATATACAGGGTGTGCTAAAATTAAAAAAATAATTCCGGTGCCAAAAGGTTAAAATATTCTTGTAGTCGCAGTCAGAAATCAGGATTTAAATCAAAGTAAGACTTCAGTCGTTACTTCCTTCTTCATTCCTTTCCTAAATACAAAGACATTTCGTGAGCGCATCGAATGGTTCAAGACTGGATTCCACGTGTTTCCTAATCATTCTTACTTTCAGCTGCTAAGTGGAAAAATCTTATTCCGCGCTGACAGTTGGAGTGGGAAACAATTGAAAGGATGTCCCTGACACTCACGCAGATGTCGTGCTGAGGATGCATGCTAATCAGTTGCTTGAGTCTTACACGCCCAAAATAACTACAGGCATACTGCAAAGAGTGAAGGTCTGACTGCGGCATGTGGGAATTGTAATATGTTAGTAGGTCAAACGAATCCAAAAGAACACAAAATAACAATAAAGGTGATGCATAAGTTTCGTGGCGACGCTTCATCAATTATTTGCCCAAGGTCTTGCAAGCTTAGCAACATGCTAGTCTCTTAACGTAGGACGCTTTTCTTCGTTAGTTTTAACGGATGTGTTCTGCTGTGTTTCCATCTGTAATTAACCCTTTAAACGCCGAGTTAATTACCATCTGCCATTTGCTGGCATTATCAAGAGCTCACCATATTCTCCATGTTAGCAGGGTAAGGTTTCACCTTTAGGCATCATGCATCCCATATATAGGACAGGCATACCACTACTACCCAGAGTACACTTTTTATATATTTAGTCAACAAATATATTTAATTTTTTTTTGGACTTTCTCTCGCCATCTTCGTTTATTCCTCCACAAAAGTCTTGTATTTCTTAATGTTACTATTCTTGGGTCATAAAATATTCACATTTTACATAAATGGTGTGCTAAACTGTAAATGTCCAGCTGCAGGGTCAAACGGTTAGAGCAAAAATTGTAACTTCGTATAGCAAATTCCTTATACAAGGGAACGGCCTGGGTTGCTTTTCATTTTAAAACGGAATTATACATTCGTGCGTACGAAACAATGAATTGGGAGATTGTAGATGAGTTAGCGAACCGGGCTAGAGTAATCGGTTTAGCGACTAGCTGACTCCTTGGTTTGACGGACCGCTGTTTGAATCTCGGTAGGGAGCAAAAGATATTTTTCTTCTGCAAACGTCCAGACCCCTTCTGGGACCCACCCATCCTTCTGTATAATAAGTACCGTGGTTCTTCCCTGGAGACAAAGCGGCCAGAGCTTGAATTTACCAATCACCTCCAACTAGTTCCGAGGTTGAGAATGAGTGCAGCAATACCTCTACAACTCTCGGTATACCTTCGTAAAGAGTATATATATTTTTTTTACTCGATGACTTAAGATTTCGCTGCTTGGGAACTCAATTCGTGAAATCAAGTGACGAGCGCAGACACTTGCTCACCAAAGTACTGAGGGTCATTTAAAGAACAAGAATGTTGGAGGACAAATCATAGGAAGATCATGCACAGTAAGCTGAAGTGTCACTTTGAAAGCGTCATTGAATGCTGATTCCTTAAATTCATTATCTCTTCTCTTTTGAGTCTTTTTAACTACTGAAACTGATTAGGTGTTGTTAAATAATCCCGCTCTACCACAATCATTGTACGTGTAAGGTGGAGTCAAAAAGCCACCGTATCGAACGTTAAAATCGAACATTGAATGCAATAGAGGCACAATACAAAAATTACCATTTGGATTTCATACTACGATTGAGCTCAAAATGTAACAAATACATCTGATAATACCGGCACAATTGTTCGTCGAAACATACCCGTGAGGTGACATTATTGTCGGATGTAGTTATTATATTTTTTTAGCTCAAACGTAGTATTTACTCCAAATGGCAGTTTATGGATTGTGCCACAATTGCATTCAGTGAGCGAAATGTAGACTCCTCCATCCACTACGTGTATCTTCGTCGCCTCCGTTGTTTCTCTGACATCGGGAAAAAGATATACATTTGGCATGTAGGTGTTTTATAAATTGTAAACTTATATTCGTAACCGTCAACACTGCTGGATGGACAGAGGCCAGAAATTTTGAAGAAACCACATCTGAAAACATAAACCACAAAGAGAAAATTGTTTTACGGGGGTTTTGAATGTGAATGTGTGTCACAAATGACTTTTCTCGAGTTCTCTGAATTACAAGAGCTGACGCAAACGGCAACGTATAGGGGCCACGTGCTTCAAGGATACCCAAAAACGCCGAAACGTCAGTGATGGTGACACTGATATTGTCCTAGTTACGGCTTTACGTTACCTGCTGAAGTCAGATAGAAACAAGGATGATTGCAAGAAGCGAAAACGCCAAGAAAGGTGATGAATTGACGGCCACTTAATTACTTGTAACTTTGTCCGAACTGTCCTTCAGTTATTTGGTTATTTTGTACTATTTTTCAATAATTAAGCTTAAAAAATACCGACTCATCTATGATCTAGTCGGTCTCAGTGGCCGCGCGGTCTAAGGAATAGGTCTTCGACCGCTCGTCTGTTGCGTTTGTGTGTTCGAATCCCACGGGAACATGGATATCTGTCTGCTGTGAGTGTTGTGTGTTGTTAGGTAGAGGTCTCTGCGACGAGCTGATCACTCGTCCAGAGAAGTCCTACCGACTGTGGTGCGCCGTTGTGTGTGATCTAGAAACCTCGTGAAAGAGGAGACCTTGGCCCAGGGGGGGGGGGGGGCTGTTGCGCCAAAAACAAACATCTGTGATCTATGACGAAAGTATTATGTGTTAGAAAACCTGCTTATGATAATGTATGGATATTTTCTGGAGAGGCTTCAGAAAAGGTATGAAAATCTTCCGTGATTACAGCAGGTTTTCGGCTGGGATTCAAACCGTTTACCGTGTACCGTAACAGTGTCAACTCTTTCGCTGATGCAGCTGCCGCTGGTATGACAAGACCTATCTGTATGAATCTCAGATGACAATGGAATGGTTATATCGCCTGAGAAGGGCTGAGAATATTGAGTCATTGTTCGGAGCGGCTGGTGGTAAGTAGGGGTGGGAAAGCTGGCCTCTGTGTCGAAACAACTGAAGACGACTCACGAAAACACTTGTTATAGTTTATCCTTGTTCTGCAAGAACCTGTCTCTGTTTATCTTCAACCTTACATGCGTATCATATCTCCGTCAGATTACCGCGTACGGTGACTGATGGCTTTCCTGAATACCTTCAGACTATAGGCGTCCATACTTCCATTTGGCGAAATGTCAGAACATTTGTTGTGGACTCGTTCAGGAGCCGCACATGTAAATATCACAATAAGTGGTGTGCCTAACTTGCTAATTTATTGCGTTATTTTTATGGTATGTACATAATTGACAAAAGGAGCCGGAATAGCGCAATCGGTACAGCGACTCGCTACGGGCTGGACTGTCCGGGAATCGAATCCCGCTGCGAGCGAGATTTTCTGTACCCGTCCAGAACGTCCCTGGGGTCCACCCAGCCTCCTATACAATGGGTACGGGGTCTTTCCCGGGGGGTAAAGCGGCCGGAGCGAGGCGTTGACCACCCACCCCATCTAGCGCCGATGTTAAAGAAAGAGTAGAGCTATATCTGTAATCCCCCTCTGGGCCTTCGTGGCCTCTTCTAGGGTGAATATTACCTTTATCTTTTACATAATTTACAAATTGTCCTCGAACCGCGTAATAAAACCTGAGGGGCCGCAGGCGGCCTGCGTACTGCAGGTTGGAATCCATGCCTAAGGCCACTTGTTAGTATTAACTTGAAATAATCCGCTGCTACTACTGTACAAGTCCTTACTTATTTACCATTCATGACCATCTTCCCAATTCATTTGACGCTACTTGCAATTGAATCGCGGCTTGTCAATACAAGTAAGGACCACTACATTATCTGATTATATTTTTAGCTGTCTTCTAATATTACTTACTTTCCATTGAATCTGTGGAAGTGTTGTGGTTATAAAATTGTTTAATTACTCAAGAAAGTATGATTTCGAATTTGACATTCAGAGGACCGTTCATCGTGATATATTCTTCTAATAAAAACCAACGAAATGCACTATTTCTCAAATTTATTTTGATAAAGTACTCTACATGTTTCGGACAGATCTACTGTCCATCATCAGGAGTCTCAATACTGTATGCACAGTAATATGTATTTGTCATACTAGTTATGTTGACTGTCTGCTAGTGAGGTCGGGATGGAACAGTTCCATCCTGACAGTCAACATAACTACTATGGCAAATACCTATTGCTGTGCATACAGTATTGAGACTCCTGATGATGGACAGTAGATCTGTCCGAAACATGTAGAGTTCTTTACCAAAATAAATTTGAGAAATAGTGCATCTCTTTGGCATTTGTTATAAGAATGATTTTGGAATTAAATATGAATCTCAGATTTGATTTACTGAGAGATTATACTAGCTAGTAAGACAGGAAACTAATTAGGATTAATGAGTGTCAGTCCGAATAGAATTAACTCAGCCTTATTCGAAATTAGTACCTTCAGAATACAAGTCCAGAGCATTGTCATGAAATAAACCTGCTCACGTAATGAACTGCCTATTGGAAGAACTTAATTGTCTGCATATATTCCATCATTGGAATGTTAAATCAAGCCGCTGGTATGGATGGACTTCCAGCGAAGCGGGAAGAGACTACAAGCCTCGTCGAAAATAGCAAGGCAGTTATGAAGCGATTATTAGCATTGGTAATTTGAACGGACTTACTAAAAATTATAGTTCATTAGGCTCTACGTTATTGCATTCATTATTACAATTTATTTTTTTATCATCTTCGCTGACAACACTGCTATATCAGTGTTAGATTTCAAATGCAGGAACGTACTAACATCGCTACACATTCTTTAACTCAAATTCCATATGAAATTAGAGTCGTGCAAGAATCTCGAAGTAATATTTTTACTTTATTATAATACGCTTTGTTCTGCAGGATTACTTCATACCGACAGGTAGTAAAACTCTGTCGTCCGCTCTATTAAAACTAATTTACTGAAGCATTTGTTTGACAGTGGCAAATTCTTTTGAACTATAATCAAACAAATATTTTGGCTCGCGAAATATTACCAGTTTCTTTTTTCGAGGGACTGATTCTGTTGCATCGCCGTAACCATCTGATCAGCATTTTGGCATTCCTACACTCTATTTATGGGCCGGGCAGCTCAGTCAGTTTAGCGACTGAGCTACGGGCTGGACAGTCCGGGATCGAATCCCGATGGAAACGAGATTTTCAGCAAGTTCAGACCGGCCCTGGGGCCCACCCAGCCTCCTGTAAAATGTTTACCGGGTCTTTCCTGGGGGTAAAGTGCAGCCGGGGCGTGCTGCTGAAGACTCACCCCCTTCTAGTGCCGCGGTCATGGAAGAGTAGATCTATACATTTACCCACCCTCTGGGCCACACCGGACCTGTAACGGGATCACTTTTACTCTCTACGTATCCCGATAAAATTATTTTCCCTCTATCGTATAAAGATCGCATTTCTAGTATTTACGTTAAGATGTTGAATGTCATGGTGTACCAACTGTCAGTCAATAACTGACTGCAATTTCATATTCGGTGGGCTCAGAACTCTTACCTCGGCTGCTAGAAGGCAATCATGATTATGGAAATTTGTGGGAAAGCGCCGTAAAATGTGCAACAACCGCTTCCTTCCATCTTTAGATGTGTCATCCCCGTTGTGTTTAGTAATACAATAAGGAGAGGGTTTTAAATGACAAAAAACACAACTAAGTTTGTTAGTTGTTGTTACGTTAAAAAGACGACATGTTTCGGCCACTGCTGTAGGCCATCTTCAGGTCACAAAAGTATTCTATTCGAGGAAACTGTACAGTGTAATTCGTAAAATATATCAATACAAAATTTAACGAGATCTCCTTGTTGTTCGGTATTCTAATGCTGTTCGTGACTAGGTTAAGATCTGGTTATATCATAAACCTAACAATATAATAGTCTCTCCTTATTGCTTCCTTCCATGCCCTGTCCGATTAGCTATTTCTGTTATCTCATTCGACGTGATGTCACGTTTTCAGTTTACAAGGAGTTGTTACATGAGCTAACAAATGCATGTCAGTTCTTATTCTCCAACTGAAATTAAAATTGAAATAATTAATTCTGCAATTCTAAAGGCTCATGTCCCTTGCTACATTTCACTCATATAATTATTATAAACCTTGAATATAAAAATAATATACTCTGTCCATGCCACTGGTCTTACTCATACCAGAGAGTGAAGAGCAAGACTCTCTTAGATATGAATCTTGGATTCGGTATTGCTAATCACAGAGCATTAGATAACCCTGTAAATCTATTGTGACAAAGAAAGTCTCAAGTTTAGGTTTCCGTGGTTTTTAACTATATATGTTGGTGTCATTTTAAGCTTCCGTGCTTGTAATCACAAGGTACCGGTTCAAACTTGCCTCTGGATGTCAACGAAAACTACATATATATTTTTATGTTTAAAACGTCAAATAGTATAGAGCTTAAATCTCAGTCTTTCGCCTTAACCTTTTGGCGCCGGAATTATTTTTTTATATTTTAGCACACCCTGTATATAAAATGTGAATAAAACAGGAACCAAATATGTTAGAATTATGAAACAAACTGCATTTTAAAGAGAAAAAAACGGAGAGTGTATACCATGTTTAAAATATTCATTTCCTCTATTTGTTGAATAAATATATAAAATGCAACGTTTAGAGATTAGCGGTGCGGTACGACCACTATAGTGGTCGTTAGGCGTCAAAGGGTTAATGGGATACTGGTTAAGGAAAGAAAATAGTGAAGAGGAGAATGCTTGGGTCGGAGACAGCTAAATTGTTTGGCAGAGAAAATTACAGACTCAGAAACAGCTTAATTCACTGCATATGTACTCAAACTAATACCTTTTTAGATGAACAGAACATATAGCATGCATGTGAAGTTGAGAAACGTCGCAAATGTTAGTGGGTGGGAAAACTGGAAGAGAAAAATTATTGGGAGACATAGGGTAAATGAAATAGTAATTCAAACATGCAGTGCAGCTTAGGGTTTCAGGGTCTGGACTGGATTAAACTGGCTCAGTGAAATAATATAGTCAGTGTTTTAATGGAAATTTTACCTTAAAATACTCCACAACTGGCTTCTCCTATTTCATTTTTTTCCCCACTCTATGAAACTGCTATGAAATTCTGCAGCTAAAATATGGTAATTATATAACCTAAGAATGGTAAGCCACTATGACGGTCGGTGTTTTCCTTGTCTTTCTACATATTTTTGGAAAACTCAAACATTCCTCCCATTTGGAATATTATGCTTCTCCTTAACCGGATATGAAGTTTCAGCCAATACTTTCTACAGTACCAAAATTCCAACTGTAAGTTTGTTTGTAATAGTTGAATGTCAAAAATCCCTCTAAAATTCGGCCGAAAAAATCATTGAGTAACCAACATTTTTATAATTTTTATCTATGAAATCGGATTTTAAAATATGCTAAAAATTGCCAGTAAATTTGAACGTATTTGGAAATGCAGGAATATTTGTATTACGATATCAAAATTAATCTAGAGATGAACCTAAAGTCGTCTTACGATATGGCTATGCAGGCAACGGGGTGAGGCGGAAGTATAGCTCCAACCCATTCCCAACCCGGCACGAGAAGGAAGTGGGTGGTCGGCTTCATTCGCTTTACTCCCGTGAAAGAAACGGTACACTTTGTACAGAAGGCTGGGTGGGCATCGGGGCCGATCTGGACGGCACTGAAAATCTCACCCCTGGACCGTCCTGCCCCAAGCGAGTCGCTGTACCCACAGCTATCTAGAATCATGTTTCAAATTTTCCTTTCCTGAAAGGCTACTCCATTAACAACTCGCGCATATGAATGCTATTCGCAGCCATTTATTGCTCGGTCTTCCATTCATATGTGGGCCGGGATAGCTTAGTCAGTATAGCGACTCGCAACGAGCTAGACGGTCCGGAGATCGAAACCCAGTAGGGGCGAATTTTCCGCAGTCCTCCGGACTGGCCCTGGGATCCCCCCCCTCCCCCAAGACTCCTATACAGTGGGTACCGGGTCATTCTCGGGGGTGAAGCTGTCGGGGCGTTGCGTTAATTACCCACACCTATCTAGCGCCGAGTTTAAAGAAAGAGTAGAGCTATACGTCTAATCGCCATCTGTGCCTTCATGGTTATAAGGTGATCTTTACCTTTCCGACAACATTCTTGAAATCTTGGTAACACAGTTAAAGACCAAACGTTATTCTTTTGTATAAAATAATTCTTCACTGTGGTTTTAGGTAATGTAGAGATATATTTTTAATTTTATATATCCTGCGCCAAACAATCAGCATAGACGACGAAAAGTAAATCTCGCAGCATTATGGACATGTCGCTAATGAATACGCTTATACCATAAGCGCCCTCTGCGTGCCTGTCCGCGTTTCTTTGGAAGCGCATTTGCATCGTCCTACTGAGAATCAATTAAGGTCCATGAAAATCCTTCATAAGATCCGTCTCAGCACACTTTTGTTTCACAGATATAACCAGACATTTTGCGGGCGAAAATAAACTGTCACATCATGCGGGCCAGATTACTCTCGTGTGTTTCTGAAGCACGTACCAGGGGAGATAAAAACGAGTGGCAATTTGAGGGGATGAGCGACAGAGCACTCAGCGCCTCTGACCTAAGCAGTTCAGATTTAATAAGTACGGATTCTCGCATTCTCGCCCTAAAAACTAAATGGATTTACCTAACATTTGACTAAGATTTACCGTTCATGCCGAAAGAACAGTTTTGAATGTTCAAACCGTATTTAGCATTGAGGTAGCTGTGGCAATCCTCTTCCTTGGATGTCTTGATGAATCCTGCCGAATGCACCTACTGTTAGGTGCTTAAGGCGTAATTATTCCTCTAATTAAAAATGAAGCTGTAGGGAGAACTTAAGTGTCATTTATCCTCCAAATATTTTAATCTGTTTGGTGAGACCACCAAGAATTATATCATGTTACTGCACGATTATGCATTATGCAACTTCATCTGCATTGCATTTGTCGGGTTTAACCTGAGATATTGTTACTGCCTTGTCGCCATTTGAATATTCGTAGTTGTTTCGTAGATAATTCGCTAGTGCGTAGCCTAGACATAAGAATCAAGTCAATTCAAAATCTTACATGCGAAATTTGAAGCTTTCTCGGAGGTGACTAGAAAAATTTCTGTCTGGGATGTAATAACGTGTGACCTGATGGCAATTTGGTAAAGTTATTAGGGATGTGTGGGTCGGATAGCTTAGTCAGTATAGCGACTGACTACGGGCTGGACGGTCCGGGATCGACTCCCGTTATGGACGAGATTTTCCGCCCGTCCAGACCGGGCCTGGGGCCCACCCAGCCTCCTGTACAATGGGTACCTGGTCTTTCCCGGGGGTAAAGTGCGGCCGGAGCGTGCTGCTGACCACTCCCCCGTCTAGTGCCGCGGTCATGGAATAGTAGAGCTATACCTCTACCCACCCTCTGGGCCACACCGAGCCTGTAACGGGATCACTTTCCCTTTATCTTTATAGGGATGTGGTATTTTTATACTCCGAACGTAGAAGTAGTAGGTTCTTCCGAAATGTTGGTAAATTTTTATGAGACCTGCCACGCCATCTAAGCTGGTGATATGTGCCAGCCAAAGGAATTGTCCACCCCTGCGCTAAGACCTCGAGAAACTTGAACTGTGAAACTCTATGGAGAAATATCTGGAGACACAAATTCGCGGGTGTTGCCAAGGAATCTTTCTCATGTGCTTTCGTGACGAATACTTCCCCGAGCAAACAGTCGTAGAGCGACCTACAGGCCAGGATCGTTTGTGCCATTGTGTTGTTTCCTAACTCCAGTGGGCGGCTGCATACTTTTACCCAGCCAGTCTCACGTGCTGGTCCTAATATGACACATATATCCTAACTGAAAGTTGATGTAATCACGTTCCCAGTCCAAGGACGTTATTTCTGGAGTGACAGTGCACCCAAGTCGACACGCGCAAAAAATTCGCGATTTAATATTACCCTATGCAATATCTTCGGCACCGGGCGGGATTGAAGGCGTTTACATATAACAAAAAGCATTATGAGCAAAGCAATTTACAGTGACATGAAGATAAGATCTTCCGGGACTTGACGCCGTGTAATTTGATAGATAGGTACCCACATTCCGGAGGAACCTGCTGTCTTCTGCGTCATTGTAGGATAGTAAGGTGACTGGAAAAGATTTTACGGAGACAGGGAGGGAAGACGCGACGTGGGCTACCCAAAGGAGAAACGGAGACCGTAAAAGGGTTGTTCTGTCAAATGGAGAGCATAGATAATAAATAATTCATTCATTAACAGCTTACCATTACGTTAAAGCTTTCGTACACAACATGAATGTTTTGTACAGTTACCGTCTTTGTACGGTAGGCCTTTTGCCAGCGGGTGACAACCCAATTGCAGTTAAGAGTAATAATAATAATAATAATAATAATAATAAGACACCATAAAGTTTGTACACATTTGCACTACTCAATATGCAAAGGCTTAGGCATTGAAACCACAGACAAATAGTATACACACATGCCGAAGCCAGTGTGTGAAGAGGGAGATGTCACAGTGTTGTGGAATCAAGCAATATACACAGACAGAGAAGTTACAGCAAGTAGGCCAGATATAATATTTAAAAACAAAAAAAGTACCGGAAGAAAAGGCCTGTGACAAGAGACATCCATATTGAATAATAATAATAATAATAATAATAATAATAATGCCACCGGGTGGCGACCCAATTGCTGCTATTACTATTATTATTATTATTATTATTATACGATATGGATGTCTCTTGTCACAGGCCTTTTCTTCCTGGTACTTCTCTTGAACCAGCGGTGATCCCCACTGCTCAGGCTTCAAGCTTCACACTGCAG
>Ga0123357_10012420_pt1 | contig 10989 bp, 10 predicted proteins | sample TergutEmb28metaG_FD_89873 | JGI IMG/M metagenome (GOLD analysis project Ga0123357, IMG submission 89873) | Embiratermes neotenicus P4 segment gut microbial communities from Petit-Saut dam, French Guiana - Emb289 P4 | ecosystem: Host-associated > Arthropoda: Insects > Digestive system > Gut ... | reverse complement strand
TCTTGTTTCTTCTCCTGCAGTCCTCATATATTGCCTTTGATATCGTTAACTGATCCTTGCAACCTTTACTTCCAGGGTGACATCCTTTTTGCTCTGCTGGTAGTAAGCTCTGCTCTTCCAAATGTGTGGAGATTCTTTTAGCTATTATTCCAATTAGGGTTTTGTACATGGTTGTTAAGCATGTAATAGATCGGTAGTTTCTGACTTCCTTGCTGTCTCCTGATTTTGGTATCAAATAAGTTATTCCTGTGGTCAGCCAGTCAGGTGCCTTTTCCGGTTCCTCTGTTATTGCATTGAAGTTTTTTGTGATATGCCTGTGAGTAGCTGGGAAAGCTTTAAGCCAGTAATTTTGTATTTGATCATTTCTAGGAGATTTCCATTTGTGAGCTTTAAACTAATATGAAGTAATTTCCGTAAGCTGTATAGGCGTCCAATCCATATGACTAACTTTCCTTTTCCATTCCCTTCTTATCCATTCCGCTCTTTCATTATGCTGTGCTTCTTCTCCCCGTAGTGACTTCCAGTAAGTCTCTGCTTCTGCCATAGAGGGAGGTTCTCTGGCCTCTATATCTTCATGTCCAGGTTTCTGTAAAATTTTTTAGTGTCTTCTTTAAACATCTTATTCTGACTATACTGGGTTTCTCTTTTTTCATACCATCTAATTCTTTGGGATTTTGATTGCACTTTCTGCTTCAATGTTTCTGTCAACTGTGCAACTTCCCTAGCATTTGTCATTCTATATTTTTGAAAAACCTTCCTCTTTTTCCCGTTAAGCTTTCCACTATCAGAGCCTGTTCCAGTTTCAGCTATTATTGATAACTCTTTTCTCCAGCTGCTTATTTGTTTCTGCATTCTTATTTTCCAGAACTTAACATCTCTTCTATTTTTGCTTCTTTTACTGGGCTCATTCAGTGTTTGTGTTACGATTGTGGCTGCGTCTTATATCAGGTTGTTTATATCTGTTATGTCCATTTCATCTTCTTCTAAAAGTTCTTCAATTACTCCTTTTATTTCTTCTTCAAGCTTTACCAATTTGCTGTTTGTTTTTAGTTTTGGCAGCTTCTCCCTTTCAGACATTCGTAGGAGCCTCACCTTATGCCACATTATTTGAAGGTCTTCCTTTAGTTTATTCTTAACTGCGTGCTGCTCTCCTTCATCTCTTAGGTGTTACTTTACCAAAGCCAGTATTGTTGTTTTCTTAGTCTCCCTTCTGGTGCTCTATAACATTTGTATCCATTCTGTCAGTATTATTATTATTATTATTCATAGAGGGGAACAACCATATTACTTATTCGTGTAATTATATACGATGATGCCCACTTTTAGGAAAAGCCATTCACAATCATGGTTTCTACACATAAACATTACTGCAGAGAAAAATGTAAATTTCTGTTTGTGCTTAATTAAGCACTATGCCAGTGAGATGTGTGGAGAAGTGAAGGTATAGCTCTAGGCAGTCTTATCCTCAGCAGCATGTAGAGGTGCATAATCATCTTCAGTTCCCGGATATGAGGATGGGTGGAACCCAGAGTAGGCAGGCTTAAGGATATGGAGAACAGAAACATCGCTGCTGCTGCTGCAAGGAACTGAACCCCTGAGTCCATGGTCATCTAGCCTGCAGCCTAATTTATACCGTGATTGAGCAATCCCAGTTACCATACAAAGGCATTATGCCTAAAACAGAAGTACTTCTACTTGTCTTTGTCATATGCAGGCACACCAAATGTGCATTCCTTGAAAATGTGTTGTTACAGAATAGGGAGATGATACCTTTGTAACCAGATATTCAAAATGGCATTGTCATTGGTTTATTATTGGCCATAACTACAGGATGTGACCAACAACATTTTCTAATAGCATTCCTTCCCAGCTGGAAACTGTCACACCAACTACAAGAATATGATGATAAATGTAATGACATTTGGCTCACAAACTTAGCAACAACTTTACAGTTAAGTTTTGATGGTGTCAGAATACTGGCTGTGGTTTCATTACAGTACAACAAATTTCACCAATCAATTACTGCAACAATTGCTACATTTCTGAGTCAGAACATCAAGTGTGTACCTGCAACTTATTCTGAAGGTCTTCCATACCTCTTTATATATCACAGAGGGGTCACTTTACAATTTTGTTTCAAAGTTTAAGTACTTTACCCATGGGCACTGGCAACAAGCTGCAAGGTGGTGCAAACACCTTGGGATTCTGACATAATTTATACTTTTTTACATTTAATTTAAATTAAACAATAAAAATTCTACAGAAACAAAATTAAATTTCCTACATTTCTTGTGGTTTTAGTCTAAGGATGATGTACACAGTTGTAATCTTTAAACAAAAAGTACAATTTTCACAGCTTCTCTGCAATTGATCATTAACAGATCTGGTCACTTTACATATAGGTAATGTGGGCCACCCTGCAAAGAAAATTCTGATGGTGCTGATGGCTCTAACTTGTTTACTAACAAATAGTAATCATTTGAGCAATAACAAGACAAAGATGCAGTTCAATTACATATAAGTGGTATCGAATACAACAGCCACCACGAAATAACAGCAACCAAGGTATACTATACCACACTAAATGTAAAATACCTCTTTTTACCTTTAAGCAGTGTCCTTTGGCAATGGGACAGAACGCTAGATAGGAAATGTATGTTATTCCCGCTATCGCAGCTCCGAAAGGAATGAGAGATAACCAGTCTCGAACTGAAAATAAAGTGTAGATGTCTTTGTATAGTTACACTGCTTACGATTGACTTTAGTACCTTCAGTGCTTACAAATACATACTACTTTTTACATACTCAGGAACATGTACTAAACCATGACATGCTCTTAGGCTTTGTCCTGTGAAAAGTTTGTGGAATGTATTTACATTACATGCTATTCAATTCCACAGACGCTGTACTCAAGTATATACAAACACAACAAAACATGTAATTACAGAAACTTTATTTACCTCCAAGTTTAAACCAGCCACCAAGCGAATTAGGAATGGGTAAACCTGACAAATAATTAGGTAGAGTAACTTTTACAACATGCGAGAGAGGTTCCATCTTGTTCCGTCACTACGTGACTCGCTCCACATCCAATGCAAGACATTCAGCAAGAACCTAGAAATCCATGTGGTAACAATATAAGGAAGAGTATCTGAATTCCGAGTTTAATGTAAAATTATTCCTCCTTGGGTCATTATGAATTTTAATATTATCAAAAGTATTTTCGATACTTGTAATAAGATAGCATAGTAGTGAACAAGCACAAATAGTTATTTTGCGTTGGCTCCATTGGCTAGCCTGACGATGCCCATTGATTAGCAAGTTTGGCGATGATTCCAAGTTACTATTCACTTCAGCCGGCTCAGGACGCTACCTAACGGACAACTGATATAGGCAATCCGCCATCTGTTGACGATCTATTACATTATTAAAGACAAGTTATGCATGTTGAATGTTCAAAACAGTTGAATATGAAATCTGTGTATCATCAAAGCAATGCGCCAGTAACTTCAACATGGTGGAGGAAGTTAAGGTAGTGTTACGGAGGAGTGAATCTTGTGGTTTAGGATTTTCACTACTGGGAACAGCTGGATTACCACCTATAATTTATGACATCATAGAGAATTCTCCAGCAGCTGAAAGTGGAGAGGTAACGTTTGAAAATTGTGGTTAGTGTTTTAAGAACTTCCAAACACAAGCTGGTTTGCATGTCTGCCGTTACGATTGACGTTTGGCCCGTTCAAAGCGGTTCAAAGTACTGGTGATGGGTGTTCGAAAGCGTCAGTAGTTATGTCAATGATCTGTGACACGCACAGGTTACCGAAGGGTTTGTAGAAACATGTTTTGTTTTACTTTCATTACATCGGCATTTTAGTGCTTTAGGAACGTAAAAAAAGAAACTGCCTAATGGAATGAAGCAGTGTATTATTATAGAGGTTAGTTTTTAATGACATCACACCAGTGGCATGAGTTTTATTGACCCAAATTACAGGGAAAGCAGTGATTTTGAATATAGATTTGATGAATGGTACCAGATTGTATAGTTTTTTGTGAGAAATTATACGTTTAATATATGTTCTACTTACAGCGTCATGAAGTGATGCATGTTAAGTAGATGTTTCATCAAATAGGATTAATAAACACGTGTATTCCGTAGATTGTCATATATAGATTGCGTTTAATACACGCTGATGTACATGTTTGCTGCAACTGTACAGGAAAGTGTACATCCCCAGAGTTGTTACTGTGGAATTCTTTGACCCAAGCAAAGCTGTCACCAGAGGTTTTCAGTAGTAGAGGTCTTTGATCTTCTGTGGCGTTATGCTTGACCCCCGAAGATGTACCAGTAGGTTGGCCTGAATTGTCAGTAACCAACTATCAACATGTGTGGTGTAACACATTCAAGTACACCACAGTGGAAGCCTGAAATATCACATATCCCATACAATTTAATGCAAGTCCTTCATGTCTTAATTTAGCGTGATTCTGACGTTAGTTGGCAGTGAACTAAATATGTGAGCTTTATGTTGTATCTTCTGCCTAGGTATATCACTACACATTTCAGTCAAATAAAACAGCATCATCATATAGTTGTATTTATGTCAGTACATATTTTGGTGTGGCTTTACAATTACCAGGCGAGAGTATAATTGCATTGCTTTATCTGAAAAAACCATCCACTTTGAAATGTCCAGATAGTTAAAAGCAAAGTATTAAATACTGAAAACACATAGATATGTTTACCCAGTGTGTCTGCTATGTGATGTAGAACTTCGTAATGTTTGATGATATTATTCGCAGTTTGCTTTGAATGGATCATGTCTTGGGAAAACACTTTTTAGTCCAGGACTGACTGTGATGGGCCCCATGCTTTGGACATTTTAGTAGTGTATGAATTTTGTAATGTATTAAGCTGTAGTGAGCTGTGTTGCATTATAGAGGAAAATGCATGTAACATGTTGGATGTGTGACTGACAGTCTGGCACTGGCACACCCTGAAACTGACAATGAGAATGTGGTGCGTTACAGAACAGATGTGTGTTTAATTGATTTCTATAAAAAATATTCAACCAGCAGCAAATGCCACCATGAATTGTGCCAAACATTTCCAGTTTGGTTGTACCTAGCAGGTGTGTTCTGGATTAGTAAAAGAATTTAAGAGAACAGTATCAGTGCTGGACATAAGAGTTTTGGGTACAGTGTGTTGACAGAAGAAATAATAGATAAAACTGGGTCTTAGAAAGAAGAACAATGAAGTATTTGATATGTTTAGCAGCTCGGTCTTGCATGTCAGTTGGGATCTTTTCTCACAGCAGCAAGAATTCTGAAAGTACGACCATGTAAGATAGTTTGTTCAGTGTCTCACTGATCCTGATAGGTGGCACTAGGCTTTTATTTGCAGTTGATTGTTGGCGTCATTGCATACAGAATTGTTACGTGTTATTATTTGGTGAACGGCTTCGCTGGTCTAGGGGTAGCGTGCTGGCCTTTAGTACCCAAGTTTGCGGGTTCAAACCCGGCCGAAGCCGTCGGATTTTTAGGGCGAAAAAATCCTCAGCACGCCTTCCCTCGGAGGGGAAGTAAAGCCGTCAGTCCCATGTTGTAGATTTGCGGCATGTAAAAGATCCCTAAAATTTACGTGGAAGTCTGAATTTAGGCAAAATTACTACCGGACGTCTTTCTCGCCCACAGTTCCACCTTTCGCTGCTAGGATCTCTCACGTCGTTGCGGACAGAGGCACCTGGCGGCTAAAGTGGGGATGTCTAAAGGCGGGGGAAAGCGATGGCAAACTACCCCCAAGAACTTGCCCAGGATGCAGTGTGCCAGAGCCATACTGGTCACATGACTGGGCTCTGGTTCCTACCAAGCCCAGCCTTCAAGGCTGTATACTAATGAATGAATGAATTATTTGGTGGTGAAGCATGGCTGCATTTAAGGAAGTATGTCAACACTCAGAACAGTCATTCGTAGACTTCAGAAGATGCACATCATTAGGATGAACATCTTCATGAAATTAAGATTGTAGTATGGCATGCGGGTAGTTTTAAGACAATAATCTGGCCACTTTTTAATGGAAGTATCAGTTCTGAGTGTTACATAAATCTGATACTTTGACCCTTTTTCCAAGAACTGGTGGATGAAGAAAAGACAGGTTACTTCATGCAAGATAGTGCCACAGCTTGTATGGCTGATTAATTTCTGATAGCATTAAGACAAGAACTTGGTGAGCAAAGTTCTCTGTCACTGGCATCTGTGTTCCGTAGATTAAATCCGTGTGAGTTCTACCTGTGGGGCATGCTGAGGGGCAAATCTTATGACTACATCCTGCACACAGGAGAACTGCGAGAAAGTATGTTTTGAATCATTCCAGACATTTCACAGGATGTGTTTTATTGAGTGTTGTGGAATGTGTTGATGAGTTTTGAAGCTCATCTGCATGCAGAGGGGTGTAATTTTGAACATCTTTTGTGCTGTCAGTTGCGAATCAATATAATGTCCAGTAGGAATCAGAAATGTACGTACGTGCTGTTGCTAGTGGGAAGAACAGCTCACCGTTTTTTGGATACTGCAAGGATGGCTGCTACTGGGCTTATGGAGCTTCATATAATAAAAACTTCACATATATAGATATTTTTCATGGCTACCTTAAACCCTCAGTATAAAAACCACTCTGCAAAAAGGGAGATAAATCTTGTGTGACAAATTCAGTTGAGTGCTTTCCATCTAAACACCGCATTTTGGAGAGAACTAAATACCTCACATAGGTTGCAGATGTTTATGAAATATTTCATAATATTTGCGTTCTTTGTTTATGGTTTCAGGTTTTTAGAAAAGAAAATCAGATAAAATGTTTTTGAGGACGTAGAAATCCTGAGAATATTGCAGTCCTACACATTATGGTACCTTACTCCCTTCTACTGCCAAGGTTGTGAATTGGTTGGAGTTATTCCTTCACCTTCCCTCTGTGCCTGCATAGGCATGTCATGGGGTGACCTTTACCTTTACACAGTAAGGTACATGAAATGAGTATGTGATTTTTGTCTTGAAGTAACTGGATTTGTTCTGTTTAGTCTCCACATGTAGATACACACACTGATTCCAGTGCACTGCCATCACCATTGCCATCACTACCTGTATAACATATCACATGGTTGTTGCTGGATCCAGTTTCGTTGTAATTCTTGATTAGCCATTGACGTCGATTTTTAACGGTATGTGATTTTGGCTTTTCCATTCTGTTTGGGGACTTACTCAACAAAGCATTCATTGATTCTGAAACGTCTGCGTCAGTTAGGGTGTGGACACTCCAAAGCATGTGAAATGAATTGCAGACAAGACAGAAATGACAGTCAGTTTGAGTCAAGATCATGCAGTCAAGCAGTCATGGAGACCACTTGTGCCACATTGCTGCTGGCATGTACAGGTATTCAACTGTAATGACTGCAGCACTCATGGAATGACTGGTGATGGATTAGATACCCTTGGCTGTATCCTATACATGGTAGAGAATCAGAGGTCAATGTTCTGTTACATTGTAGCCAGATGTGTTGCAGAATTAAGACATGCACAGACTTTTTATAATTGTAATTTATTCCTTTTTGGGTAATTTTATAATTAATTTTATGATAAAGTAATAATACTTTACCTTTACACCCCCCATATCCATCCTTATGTGTTCTTGCGCCTTTTGGACAATACACCCATTTCTATGCCTTTTATCCTTGACATAAGGAACAATTTGTGCCACACAAACTCAGGGTCAAATAGTGGACATATATCCTCTTGCACTGCACTTACTGACTGGCGGGAGGGACATACAAGCATCCTGACCCAGACAAAGCTAGACGAAGACTATTGTTGTGTGCCCATGACTTATACAGCCAGAGTGTTGGAATTCGGGTCTGTTGTCTCAGTTTCAAACAATTGGACGGGTCTGGCCTATTCAGATCTGGTGTGATCTTTGGTACATGTGCACCCATGATGTGCATTTGCTTAGATATTCTCAGTCTCTGGCTGCTAATGCATGTGTCCTTCTGCACTAATCTGCTCTTTGTTGTATATTGCTTGTGTTCCGATGTATTGGTTCATCTGTCGAAAGGTAGGTCAGCCTGTGTTAGGTTAACTTAAGGTACAGATTTTAGTCATATTTTGACATTGTGCTGACATTCTGGAGAACAGTGCTGTGCGTTCATTCTTCAGGTTGCTGTCTGGTTCAGGTGTATGAAGTGATTAGAAGGAAGAAATCTGTGTGTTTCCAAGGAAGGTTTGAGGAATTTTGGCCAGTCACAGCTGTTGAAAGGGGAGAAGAGGGTGGAACTTTCACCATGTCACAGGAAGTTGAGCGTTCCAAAATTGGCCCATTTAGGGGCCCCAGGCTATGAGAGATGTGAAAATAGTGTGAGCTGTGGAAGGTGGATGGTTGTGAGTGATAAATCTTAATGATATGGGTGTCAGTATTGAAGAAAGGTAGTGTTGACTGAGGGGGGGCAAGACTCTTACATTCTTGGAGAATTCTGGCTGCCCTTTTTCTTTCAGGGAATGGTTGAGAGATTTCCAATATCTGTTGAGGGAAAATTTTCCCTCCCAGTTTATGTTGCAGGGGTGCTGTTTGATCTCTCACTACTGTTACAAGCTGATCCATGTGCTTGGATTTTCTGGGCAGGATGCTGGTGTTGTTTGTATTGCCAACTTCAGTGCTGTGTTCTGCCACAGCCAGTTTGTGTGGTTGGTACAGTCAGACATGGCATGTTCCGTAAGCATGTCGTAATGGAGAAACCACTTTGGGTATTTTACACTGTGCTGCATTTGCAGGGAATGCTATGTATTCCAGGTGATATTAGGTCTGGGTCATCTGTGTTGGAACAGAGGAACCTGGAGATTTTCGTGGATGGGATGTGAACCTGGATAGTGCCTTGGTCCAGTGCGCTGAAGGGCTGCTGTCATGTTGTAGTCTCATGGTGGTCTGATGTTTGGCTGATGTGGGTGAAAAGCATATTGCTCTTGTTTGGAGATGTGTAGATTGTTTCACAAAGTGGTGTGGTGAGGTGTGTGTGTCAACTTCAGGATGGAGACTTTGTGGGTCACATGATTTTGGTCGTGTGTGATAAGGCGGACAGCACAGAATGTTTACATGCTGCATTGTGATATGATATTGCATTCAGATATGGATTTGTGTGGTTTGCTTATCCGCATACTTTGTGGTCCAAGGTGCATCTTCTGTGATTATTAATGTTCAGGACACGTGAGTGGCAGTGTGTCTGTCTGCCTGTCTCTGCCTCAGTAGTGAACTATATATTGTGTTGTCTGCTGTTTAAGTAGTCCTTTCTTTTTTTATCTGTATTGTTGCACCCTGCATTTCATGGAGTTATTTATCACACCAACTAATGCACATACATAAAATTTTTGCATTGAAACATTTAAAATAGCTCCAGCATGTTTCGATCCTAAGATCATCTTCAGGGAGCTACACTGTTCCTTACTAAAGTCTCATTTTTAAAAAAATAGTCCTTTCGTTCTTTTTGATTTCTATGCCCAGATGACAGATGTTTCATATATATACCAGAACAAGTAGCAAGGCTTGTAGGCATCCTCACTGGCAGCTCCCTCCGTCGTGGTGAGGACATGTAAATTGTGCATACATAAAGCTGACTACTGAGACAGAAATATGAGCAAGTCAGGACATGGCAGAAAATAAAAATTCAGATATGTGCAACCAAGTGTGGGATATGTGTCTTACACAATGAGGCAGTCCTTAGTGGAAGAAGGGATGATTTCAAGCTTTTGCCGCGGAGTAGATGAGAACTGCGCTCTTCTGTGCTATTACACAGCGAGTAGTGGTAATTTCTTACCGACGTTTCGGGACAGCCTGTCGGCCCCATCTTCCAGTTGTCAAGAATCCAAGAAGATGAGCCCTCGAAGATGGCACCGGTAGGTTGTTCTGGAACGTCGCTAATATCCCAGAAGAGCGCAGGTTTTGAGGAAGAATTCCATTTCAGGAACATGTTGACCTTTGTACGGGGTTATAAGAAAACCCCCCCCCCTTTTTTTTAGATGATATATTAAGGGGAAAATTCTCATGATTGTATATTGTTGCTTGTTTGGGGGCACCGGAATATTTGTGAAAGAGGATCAGTAGGAATCTGCCCGAGGGTGATTACAGATTATTTGGTTCATTGAAACTCACAATGGAACTTTTGTTCTATTGAATCACCAAATGTATGACGCATTTCTTGAAGTATTATATAGGCTGACGTTGAAACTTTGTCCATTCCACTATATTTCACAGTTTGTCGTCCCTTGTTTTTTTTTTAAAGGGGGCCAAGAGGTACGAAAATCAGAGAGGTAGAGATACAGTCAGTATATATTTGTCACAGTGTAACTGTGACAGCGTTGGCTGCGTGAGCAGACACATTGGCATGAAGTGTCCTGGTTTCTTGTGTGATTTATGAGACCAGATGATGCAGTGAAGAGTTTCAGTAGGTGCCTCGCTTGTAGATCGAATCGTATTATCTGAAGAAGCCCAGAACTCTGAACGTTTGTGCAGAGAATTGTGCCGCCTCTGTTAGATCTGTGTGATTTATTTAAACTAGTTCTATCCGTGCAAATAATTCGCACAGTAAATTATTTATTTAACAGAAATGACAAAATCTTAATCCTAATAAACATTAAAAATTGTAGGTACTAATGCCTGATACAGCCCTGGGGCCCACCCAGTCTCCTATACAATGGGTACCGGGTCTTTCCCGGGGTAAAACGGCCGGGGCGTGGCGTTGACCACCCACCCCATCTAGCGGCGAATTTAAAGAAAGAGTAGAGCAATTCCTCTCTTCCCACTGTGGGTCTTCATTGCCTACTATAGGGTGAACATTACTTACTTAGTTACTTACTTACTCCATGGTGCAGAGTCCTTCTTGAGAAGCTAACTGGTTTGCAGCTAGTCAAGAAATTCCCCGCATTTCACGGAACCCGAAGGTTCATTACCGCACTCAC
>Ga0123357_10012419_pt1 | contig 10990 bp, 7 predicted proteins | sample TergutEmb28metaG_FD_89873 | JGI IMG/M metagenome (GOLD analysis project Ga0123357, IMG submission 89873) | Embiratermes neotenicus P4 segment gut microbial communities from Petit-Saut dam, French Guiana - Emb289 P4 | ecosystem: Host-associated > Arthropoda: Insects > Digestive system > Gut ... | reverse complement strand
TGGCTAGAAGTCAGTATTCGGAAGGTCCTGCGACCGGCCATCTCGACACAGGTTTTTCTTGGTTTCCCTGTGCCTAAAAGCAAATGCTGAGATGGTTCCCAGCATTCCAAGTTGCCACTACATGCTTCTCATGTAGCGTTTCTGCGCTGTTACGCAGCGTGTACCACTGTACGCTGCGTAATAGCGCAGAAGAGCGTATTTCTCAAATATAAATATAAATTTGTATATAAACCCTGCTGACTATAATTAAATTTGACTTTCAATGCTGAAACAGTGTACATTACAAATCAGACAGGTGCCACGTGCAACAAATCTTGGCGGTGTAAGTACATCCCCGTAGGGACGAAACGTAATCTGCTTTATTGAAAGGCCCAGTTCGTAGCGCGCAGTAAACACACCGCGGTTATTGAAACAAATTGTCATTTTTATATAGGGCTCAAGTCGCTGTTTGTTCTGAGATCCGTGCGAGACATGTAAATTTGCTCTGTTTGTATAATGCATAGTTTTTTAATGTTAAACCTGGTGGTGGGGTACGCGGTGACTCGGTTGAGGCACTGCGCTACAAGCCACAGGGTCACGAATGCAATTCCCGATGGGGTCATTGTAATTTTTCATTGACATAATCCTTCCGGCTGCACTATGGCCCTGGGGTCTACCCAGTCTCTAATAGAAGTTAGTATCAGGAATATTTAAAGGTAAAGACGGCCTGTGCGTAGGGCTGACAACGTTATGACCTTCATGTGCCGATTGTCTAGAAATTCTGGAAGTCTCAACATCCTGCAGCCCTCAGGGCCTGTCCAGGCCTGTATAGGGACTGTTTTACCTGTGCCCTTTTAAACCTGATGGTGCCTTAAGAACCCGCTAGACTATTGTCATTTATATTACTAACAGCGACTCCAAACAAAACATTCATTTAGTAGGGTCTTTTATTCTAATGATGCTGGCAGATTTTATTACGGAGTTATTTGATTGTTCGGCGTATTTTCGCACTTCCTGCAAAAATAATTGGCAGGATTTGATGTTGTAGTACGTAGTACTAGGCAAGTCCACTTTTAACATAAAAAACCCAATTTTTAACATATTTAGTGCAACTCTTCTCCGTACTACAAACTGTAGGTGTTAAATAAAACATAATATTTGCGCCTGTGCATTTTAAATCCACGATATTTTCCTAGAGGAATTCCGCTTTAATAGTATTAAGTTTCTTGAATGATTTTTGCTAACTTATCCCTCCGTGTGGTTGTCTGAAATTGTTCCATGTATCATTATAGCTATGCATGTATGCATGCGTGAACTGGAGAGTAATTTTCTCATAGATAAATTTAAAGTATGGGTTTCCAACCCGCGGCCCGCGGCTACATTTGTGAAGTGTGTATACTATAAAGGTTACACCATGATTTAGGCGGTTAGGTATACTAATTATTGCTACTTTTCCACGTACGGCCCGCAATAACCGGTGTGGCCCTTCGCCATAAACAGGTTGGACGCCCATAAGTTAAAGTGTACGAAAGATAACTGGCCACAGTTGCTTACACTATTGCTAACGGTGTATGTGCTGTCATTTTTCAGGCATACCTTCCGCGGAAGTGGCAAGTCCATGGAAAGAACCGTCTAGTGAAAGTATGGATTCCCACCATAACCCCGCTCCTCATAAAAGCATCACGGGTCTAAATGGTAAGTACTTTCAGCAGGAAGTTGAGTGAAACAAAAGTATTAAATTGAGCAGAAAATAGAATCAACAAACTGTGGCCCACATCTTGTCTTGACGATGATAAATATATATATATATATATATAAATGAGATGGGCTGGGCATGTTGCGCGTATGGGTGAGGAGAGGGGGGCGTATAGGGTTTTGGTGGGTAAACCGGAGGGAAAGAGACCGCTGGGGAGATCTAGGCATAGGTGGGTGGATAATATTAGGATGGATCTCCAGGAGGTGGGATGTGGATATATGGACTGGATTGGGCTGGCCCAGGATAGGGGTGGGTGGCGGAGGCTTGTGAGTGCGGTAGTGAAACCAGTTGACTTCTCAAGAAGGACTCTGCACCATGGAGTAAGTAAGTAAGTATGTATATATATAAATAAATTTATACGGCAGAATATATATCATATGCGGAAATGCAAGGTCGTTAATTTTGCCGTTTCTCAGGGTGCGGTTTGCAGTTTAACACCCTGTAGGCCCGCTTGTTAACGTGATTTTAAATGACCTCTGCACCTGACATATTCGCTTGTCATTTTTGTCTTTGATGTAAAATGTCCAGTCGTTTCGGGATTAAATCCATGTTCCTTTTTTGTCACATAGACAGAGAAGATACGGTGATATGCGTTGTTACAGGATTACTGAGTTCCATGGGGCTTGGTCGAAGAGAAGGTCTGAACGGCGTGGCGGGGATGCAGGACGACAAACTTATGGACGGCTGTGGTAACGACAAGATGCACCCTCTGTATGGCCACGGAGTTTGCAAATGGCCGGGCTGTGAAGCTATTTGTGACGATTTCCAGTCATTTCTTAAGTAAGTACAATTTCCAACAGAAGTGGCGTACCGTTAGGATGCATTTAGTTTGCTATGAAAGTGCGTTTTTGATCATTTAAGTGTTATGTTATATCGTCCCTATGCCAAAGAAGTTCGGAGGCTGATGGGTGGCACAATACTTCTGGCTGATTAAGTGCATTAGCAAAGAACTTGTTGCAGGTGACTATTAGCTTTGCCATCTGTCAAGAAAATTTAAGTTACAATAAAACAGAACAAGAGAAATTGGCTCTTCACATAAAAATTTGCGTATATTTGTATCTGGGCCGAGAAACATTTGAGATAGATCAAAGTTTTTTATTCCCAACTGATGCACAAGAGAATTGTTTTCAAAGGAGTATTAAAATTTACATTAAAATTAAAATAGCTCCAACATGTTTCAGTGTGATGACCATCATCAGGCAGTGTACTATGTGAGCTTGCTAAAGTTACAATGTTAAAACAATTGGTTATATTACATCATTGTGGTTAATCTGGTGGTGTGGCTGCAGCCACACCACCAGATTTATTTTTTTGGAAATATTTACCGTTTACGGGATTGTTACAAAAAAATAGGCGGAGCCAGACAGGTAGTTTGGTACAGAAAAATGCGAATTGCATTCTGCGTAATTGAGCAAATGGTACAGTCTAGTCATAGTATCTAATTATTGTTGTTTTTGATAGTCACCATATTATTTGTGGATAATCTTAGTGAAGTGGTTCGGACCTATGTCAGCAATTATGGAATATCCTACTGCTATATTCTGCGCATACTGGCAGCTGCAAAAACAGTACGTTTTAACTTTAGCACACACTGCATTATAAACAGGTTAAAATTATTTCTTGGTCTAAATCAGTCTTCCTCACTCGAGAGTACTGAATCGAGTACATTGTGCTCTGTAAGAGGTGGGGGTACTTCCCTTTAGGTCTTCCCTTATTCTAACTTTTTGTCATTTTTTATGACGCAACAGCCCCTAGTGGGCCAGGGTCTCCTCATTATCGAGGCTTCATGATCACACTCAGACACACCACAATCGGTAGGACTCCTCTGGACAAGTGATAAGCCCGACGCAGAGACCTGTACCTCACAACACACAACACTTTCAACAGACAGACATACATTCCCCCGGCGGGATTTGAACCCACAATCCCAGCAAGCGAGCGGTCGCAAACCCATGCCTCAGACCGTACGGCCACCGGGATCGTCGCTTTAGTGTCATTAGCTCTTTGAAAATGTATTTTTCTATTGTGATATAGTTACATTTACTTAAGAACTGTCTTATTTACCGTATAAATATATATATATATTTTTTTTTTTGTAAATATACGAAGTATAAATTTTAGGGCGAGAGTTATGTCTGAGGGTTTTGTGAGTTCAAGTCATTTTTGGTAGGGGGCCGCAAAAGTGGTGAGACTTTGTAAGGGAGTCTGTAGGGCCAGAAAGGATAATAAATGGTTGCGTAATTGTAAGCTGAATATCGAATGACATCCTTGCTGCGTCGAGTGATTGATGGTGGGATTTACATCTTTCATTTGTAAACTGTAATTCATTTTACTTGACCCGCGAAACACCATGCCATTCTCAGTAAATTATGCACTCAGTGATATTTTACAACAGCACAATTACCGTTGTATTATTTCATTGTTTTCCCATCGATGGCTGCAGAAGTTGTCCTAATTTTCTTCGCTTGTAGACAAATGTCGACTTCCTTATGCGAGGTAACAGAGTTGATTTCAAGATGTCATGATAACTTCTTTCCAGATGCTAATCCAGAAGGACTGGAACACTTTTTTGTATTTTTAATATGTCACTGGTTTCTTTTACAATGGTGCTGATAAGTCCTTAGCCCGACCAGGAAAGAAACAAGCTAATGTTTCTGTCAGAATGGCGTGAATTTCCTTCGGCGCCTTGCTCTGGGAAAAAAAGGGGGGGGGGGGTTAAGGACTTAGCAGCACCCCGGTAATTATTGCAACATGACGGTGTAATTAGTAAATTTAGTATTCTTTGAATTTTACGTAATAAATTTAATTTTCACGGAAAAAGATACATGCCGGTACTGTGCTACTTATGTGCGAATTATTCCTTTGTTCTTAGCATCTTCTGGGACTTCTGGTTTCTTAAAGTGTTGGCAGTTCAAATTAAGATAATACGTTTCGTCTAAGTTGGTTGAGGTTTTAATACGGGGCTCACATATTTTAACCATTCACCTGTTTTCTTAGGCAGAAGGTCTAAGATAAAAAGGCTATTAATTTTAGCGCACACTGAGTAGTGAATTGTACTTGTGCATAGTAAGCGTTCAGACGTATTTTTTTAAAAATCAGAACCCATTTTTAGGCGCGTTCGCAAAATTGCGAAAAGCGACTGTTAGCTCCGTCATGTCTGCCCGCATGGAAGAACTTGACTCCCACTGGACGGATTTTCATGAAACTTGAGTTTTGTCGATAAAATCCAAGTTTCATTAAAATCTGATAAGAAAAATGGGTACTTTACGTAAAGACCAATATGCATTTTTGATCATATCTCGCTCAGTTATTCTTAGATTGGGAAGTTCTCAGCTAGTCAAGAAGTTCCCGCATTTTATGGAACCAAGATGTTGTTCAGTACCGCGTTCACAAGTGCCTGCCACCTGTCCCTATCCTGAGCCAAATCATTCCAGTCCATGCCCCCATCCCACTTCGTGAATATCAATCTTAATATTATCCTCCCATCAAGCCTGGTTTTTTCAAGTGGTCTTTTTCCCTCAGGTTTCCCAACCAAAACCCTGTATGCACCTCGTTTCTCCTCCATGCATGCAACATGCCCCGCCCATCTCATTCTTCTCGATTTTATCGCCCGAATAATATTTGGTGAGGAGTACAGATCATTAAGCTTCTTCTTATGTAGTTTTCTCCACACCTCTGTTACCTTCTCCCTCGGAGGCCCAAATATTCTCCTCAGCACCCTATTCTCAAACGCCGTGAGCCTACGTTCCTCCATCAATAAGATAGACCAAATTTCACACCAATACGAAACAACGGGCAAAATTTTAGTTCTTTATATCTTATTCTTTATATTTTTAGATAGCAAACTGGAAGACTAAAGATTCTGCACTGAATGACAGCAAGCATTTCCTGACTTAAGTCTGTTCTTAATTTGTTCCTGAATATAATTTTGATTTGTTAAGGTTCTTCCCAAATATTTGAACTGTTCCACGCTTTCAAAGAAACTATTATCAATCTTTATGTTATGACTCCGTCGTGCATTCTAATTTCAAGACATGACCATATACTTAGTTTTATCAGCAGTATGTCTAGTCTAATCTCTTTTCTAGCAACTACTACAGCTTCTGTGTTTTTCGTTATAGTATGTACGCTTCCGCCCAATATAGTAACCTCGTCAGCATAAACCAAAACTGATATGTACCATTTAATTTCAAGCCATTCTGGTTTACCTGAAACCTCCTAATGGCATACTTTAATGCAAAGTTGAAAAGCATTGGCGATAAAGCGTCTCCTTGTTTCAAACATTCTTTATAGGAAACATGTCAGACAAATGTTTGCCTAGCCAGACTTTGCTATAGGTTTCATTCAGACACATTTTTATTAACCTTAACACACTCAGAATATGTAACACTTACTGATTTTCTGCTGCAACAATGGATGCACGAACGCGCCTCAATGTTACGCTAGACTACATTGCTTGTTTTGTGTATCTTTATGACAGTATTTTACGTTATCATCTCACACTACTGTGCTGCAGCTTTACATATGCTTGAGTGCATACATTTATACGAATAGATTACGTCATTGAAGAAACCTTAATCATAGTAGTTCACGGAGACTTCACGCACGGGTGTGTATTGTGATGTGGGACGTTCGTAGTCTTTGCAGTATTATCCGGTATTTCTGAATGAAACAGCAACAGTTGCTCGTTTATAATAATGTAATTCCTGTCATTGAAGCTTCAGTACCAAACATAAAATAATATCGGTTTCTTCCCTCTCAGCTAGTTAATCTCTGGAATCAGTCTGTGGACTAACAAACGTAAATAAATAAATGAAATCAAAAGGATGAGGTAGCTGGCACCCGTAACACATCGGAGTTAGAGACGATATGCATATAACATTTTATGAGAGCGCTTATGGAAGACACATGTGGATGACAGAGTCGTTGCGTGTTGAGTGCTATACTTAATATTACAACAAAAATGAGAGAGTGGATACGTCTGGCTTAGCAGAGGGCCGAGTGAATACAGTACATACCTCTGTGTTCAGTGGAAGGCAGGGTGTTTGTTGACCGTCTGAGCTACTGCCAGTTTATCAAGAAGGAATATGATTCGTGGAATGAGTGAATTAGTTAGTTAGTTAATTAGTTAATGTAGTTGGTTGGTTGGTTAGTTGGTTCAAAGACAGGTAGCAAATACAACGAATGCGGTAGCTCTGTTCCGGCCATGACCGAAAATGTCTGTATGTCGATATTTAGTAATTTTGTCTTTTCAACTCTTTCTGCACTTAAGACGTACTTTAACGCGCGAAGCCTTAATTAACATATTAAATGTGAGGTTTGAGATTTCGCTTCTGCCATTTACATCATAGGGTGCAAAGATGTAGCCGACTTGGGCTACAGAATAATTAAAGTCGACTTTTTTTTTCAATTTATTTCCAGCTACGTCGTCTTAGCACATCTGAAAGAATCATCTAGCCTTTTCTTGGTGTTTTCCATTTCAGTTCCTCCATTTCTTGCTTTTATACCATCCTGGGCCCTGTTCTTTTCTGCAGATTGATTATACCGCACCCCAGTTTCCTCTGTTCAGCACCTCATCGTAATGCAGTATCCTGCCAATATTTGACCAGGCATTCCCATTTCAGTGTTCATGGTTGGCATCCAGTTTTGCTAATCTTTCTGTCGCCTGCAAGAAACGTGAACAAGGAAAATTGCGTCACTCAGCAAAACTTCCACCTCTTTTTTTTTAAGGGGAGGGGTTGGGATTTAGCCACAGAGAAAAGGCACTAGGAATGCCCCTTGTTTTTAAAAGGCTAATTACTCTTTGCCTAATTAATATTCAAGACCTTTCAGCCCCCGTGAGTTAAATCCTTGCACCCTATCGCTCCTCGTTCCCTCACCCAACCAAAGCCGATTCCAAGATATTGAATAAAAAAAGAACTCTGACTCATTTAAAGCAGAGAATAATCTAAGCTTTAACTGAAAAGAGAATTTTATTACTTTCTTCAAAGTATGCGGTTTGGGTTGACGAAAAACGGGACACGGATGTTGCACAAGATGTGCGGTTGAGGTTTGGACGTAGTTCTGTTAAACAGTTAATTTGACTTGTGAAAGGCGTATTGGAACAACTGGACTAATCATGACTTGCAGATAAGAAATGCTTTTCGTCTTTCAGTCATCGGTATATCGCAGGATACTGGTTATTGTGCCATACTGTGCGACGCTGGAGGTTCTCACAGCAGTGTGGACGAAGAGTCAAATGTTCTGTAGTTTGATGCCATATAGACTGGTTTCATACCGTTCAGAGTGAACATTCTTCTCCATCACAAAAACTTATCGGTTAATGCTGTTAATGACGTCATTACGGTTTATTGTGAGAATCTGAAGGGCCCGTAAATGTGTTACGTGGACAGAAGGCAGATTTTTTGAACGCCAAAGCAAGTGACACGTATAATAACCACTCTACTGTAACCGGTTAACAATTAACCCCATTGTACAGACAGACTTAATTGAATAATACTGCAGATCTTTGAAACGGGCAATAAAAAATTAAGATATAGCATATAAAATTCTATAGAGTTTTGCATTAAAATCAAATTACAGTCAGAATTGAATGTACTTACGATGTCGTTTGCTGTAAGGTGACTTACCAACATTGGGTTTCTGGAAAATTTTGCATAGATGCTGAGAATTCGAAGTGTCTGGAGTTTTTTTGTGGTTTGTTAGGAGAATATACAGAAAATCACGAACAAAACACTTGAATAGCCAGCGGTATCTTAGAAAAAGAATGTTTCAGCACCAGGTCAGTTAGGGCTTCTGGAATTTCTAGGTGCGTTTCCAGCCCCACGCAGCGCCTATTAAATATCAGTCAGCACGCGTAGAACAACTTGAACTATTGACTGGATTTTCGTGAAATTTCATGTTGAGGAAATTTCACCGAAATTGTCAAGCCATTTCAGTTTTCATGCAGCTCGAACCTTGTTCACGGCCACTTGCATGCAGATCTATATGCTTCTTGCGCACTTCTTAACGGAAACTCGCTGTTTATCGGTAAGAAGAATATTTCGAGAATGATTTGTAGAGAACACTGCAATACAAGTTACATTCTATATGATCTTCCCTTTAGTCCTTCAGGTTTTGACATAAATAAACAAAAAGTTAAAGAAAGAGTAGGACTAACGCAATACCTCTACTCCATCTCTGGGCCTTACTTGTCTGGTTCTGGGGTGAACTTTTAAACAAAAGGAATACCGGTGTACGTTTCCAGTATTGCAAGATCTGATGTCCTTCTTGTTGTATCCGCTGCCGACCGGATGAGGAACGTATCTTGGATGTTGTTCCCAGGTGGGACGGAGCTCGGAGCTCAGGTTAAGAAGGGGAGTCGGGCAGGCCGCACACACTCTCAATAATCCCCAAGTAGAGTGTACTGGAGTTTTATTGTGCGTGAGTAGGGAATAATTGCAGTTACAACTGAACTGTATTGGTGACACTCGCCAGCGGGCTATTCATTACCGTTAACACTCACTGACCGTCCAGCTTCGTTCTCTGTTATTCGGTCACTGTTGGAGATACACAGCAAACTGCTACTGCAGAACAAAGCAGCTACTGTTACATGCGTTACTCCACACACTGCTCGCGTGATAAACACTAAGCGCGTCCAGTTATAAACAAAAAGAAATAGAAGGAAATTATATTCCTCCCATGTCTGGTCGTAAGAGAGGCGAGAACTAAGCATGCTAAAATTAAGCTTATGACTAACATACAGTACATACAAGAATGCTAGAAAGAAAAGAAAGAAAACCACAACAACAACAAAATTATTGTGTGTCAACTACACAACATTGCATCAGTGACTGAAGATTGCTGGCATGTGGGATGTGCTGCTTGTACTCTGGTAGCTAAGCCGAGAAGATTCAAATGTGTGTGTGTGTGTGTGTGTGTGTGTGTGTGTGTATATATATATATATATATATACCTTACAATAGAACTACAGCGTATATGGAATGTAAAAACAAAAATGATACTGTCACAACTGGGGCGACTGGAACCATCTCATTATCATTCAGACAGTACCCGAGGTACATGCCGGAAAAGCACGAAATCAAGGGACTACAGCACACAGCCATATTGGGTATTGCACACATACTTCGAAAAGCACTGATGTAATGGTACAAAACATTCAGTATTTTAAATAGCAGTATATATACCAGGAATTTTAATATGTAATGTCTGCATCACTGTACACCGTAGAAACATGATTTTTTGAAGTATGTAATTATAAACACCTGTATAAAGGTGGTAACAAATAATAATAATACATAAATATTACTGCCGCTATTATGTAAACTGTATTACTATTATTATTATTATTTAATTTACTCTCGCCTATTATTATGTGGTGGTGCTCCGATAAGTCCAAATCTGAACAAGAGATCAAAGCGATTTACCCCAGCACTTTACGAATGATGTGTGCAGTGCTGATTAGTGTGACCTGTAGCTCTATGACTGACGGGTGACCTGGGAGCAAATAATAGTAATAATAATAATAATAATAATAATAATACAATTATGGTTCGATTAATGAAATTATTAATGTTGCAAAGCTGTCTTGAGGGGATGCGTTGTGTTTGGCTATGCAGGGCAGCAGTGCATGCAGATATTACAATGCACGTTTCATTTCCTTTTCATTTTAAGGCTGCAAAGGGATTCTTTGCACACGTTAAGCAAATCGAATACATTTCTGCAATACTGCAGAGGTTAAATCTGTTCCTTTTGCTAGATTAGTTTGAGCACTCGAACAGCTGTGGGGCTGGGGGAGGTGCGACCGCCCCGGGCGGCAGAGTGCCGGGGGCGACAGAATTGGCGGAAAATTGATATTTTAAATGAGAAAAAAGTTATTTTTGTCCCTTAAGAGATTTTAAGTGATTGAGCCAAATCTAAAGAAATCCAATAGACGGGTTAGTTTTTTTTTTAATTCATAATTTCTGTTAGGGGCAGCCATTATGATTACTCGCCCTGGGCGCTAAAATATCGAGCTACGCCATTGAAAAAACACACACAATTATATACAGCATAGAGTTACATATATGCTATGAATTCTCCTTTAAAGAAAATGTTTATTGTTTTGACAATGCCTATACTTTTAAACGGATAGGTAAGGGGCTATTAACACAGAATTATTTTAATAATTATATTATATGAGCGTGGGCCCGGTAGCTCAGTCGGTATAGCGAATGACTACGGGCTGGACGGTCCGGGATCGAATCCCGGTGGGGA
>Ga0123357_10012418_pt1 | contig 10991 bp, 4 predicted proteins | sample TergutEmb28metaG_FD_89873 | JGI IMG/M metagenome (GOLD analysis project Ga0123357, IMG submission 89873) | Embiratermes neotenicus P4 segment gut microbial communities from Petit-Saut dam, French Guiana - Emb289 P4 | ecosystem: Host-associated > Arthropoda: Insects > Digestive system > Gut ... | reverse complement strand
GTATGTCTCGCATCAATATGACACAGTGCCAAATACCAGGTATGTTTCACATCAACACGATACAGTGCCAAACAAAGGTATGTGTCGCATCAACACGATACAGTGCCAAACACAATCTCACGCGACTAACAACTCTTGCGGTATTACACAATTCGAAGACAGTTACCTTTACTAAAAAGTCACGTGCAGTCTGTATTTTAAGCATATTCGTAACTTAGCATGGCATATTTTGACGTCTGTGAGACGTCCGTCCATTATGAGGCCGATAAGAATTTCAGTGGCTTGTAAAATTCAACTTATGAATGTAAAGTATTTTCTTAGTCGAAAGAGATGCACTACGATTATGCGGGAATTTTCTTGTACATTTTAGGCGCCTGCTTTGAAATATTTTGATTAAAGTTTCGCCTTTGTTTTGGATTGTCTAAACAGGAGAGGTAACGAAGCGAATTAACATGACATCGTAACTTGTACTGTCCAATTGAAAATCAGTACAGTGACACAACAAAAGTACAGATCGTTCTGTGTATTTTGGACATTGCCGTTTACTTCAATACATTTGATACAGGCGATATATCAGGAACAGAATGTACTTCCGTCCTCAAGCGAGTGTCAATCAACTGAGATGTTTTAGGCTAATGATACACTTATTACGCCGCTACGGACTGGCTAACGTAACAGCATACTCCAGTTAGCTTGCATTAGTCTTAAAAATATTATATTTAAAAAATCAGTTAAATGAAAATATCTTTAGACGCACCTCCCGAAACATCGTAAGGGTACCGGGTCTTTCCCGGGGGTAAAGTGCTGCCGGGGCGTGACGCTGACCCCTCACCCCTTCTAGTACCGTCGTCAAGAAAGAGTAGAACTATACCCCTACTCCCCCTATGGGCCGTACGGCCTGTACAGAGCCTCAGTGCCTGTACAAGGCTACACTTTACCTTTACCTTTATCTTTACCCGAAAAGTCGCACATACGTAATATACCTACGAAATTTTCAAAGTTATATTGAAATTATAAATCCGTCGTCGTCATAAATCTCCGAAGCGTGGATCAAACGTACTGAACTTGCATCATTACTGCTAGGGCGGTGTGTCCTCTCGAACATCCGTTACAAAATATTCTTCATAAATTGGGCCATCTACTGCCATCGCCAGTCCGGAGTTGAACTGGGGGAAATAGGATGCATACGAACTTCGAGTTAGAGCATCAGCCATGCTCTATGTTGACACTGTTTCAATTCCAAATTTTCGGAATGCATTAGTCACCAGACTGACCATAAAGAAAGGGGACTGTCATGAAACTACGAGGTCGAAATAGCTTAAACACAAGACGCGGCTCAACCCCATGATGAGGTGTTATATATCATATACAGGGTTACTCGAAATTATTGTCGGGGTTGTAACAACTTGTCATATACAATACACTTGAGATAAGAGTATGTAGTTGCACCGATGGATCTAGAGATTCACTTTCCTCCTCTTCGCGCAAGTATCCCGGAACTGAAGGTACGAATCAGAATCCCATTGAAACCATCACCGCTGACATGGTACAAACAGTTTGGAACGAACTCGATTATCGTGTTGATGTTTGTAGAATCACAAAGGGTGCACATAGAGAGCACCTGTAAGGCATGTAACAAAAATATGGAATATTGTTCTATTAAATAAAAAAACACATATACTCCTATCTCAAGTGTATTGTATATGACAAGTTGTTAAAACCCCGACAATCATTTTGAATAACCCTGTACAAGCCGCGAACACTACAGGAGTAGAACAGTTCATGTTTCAGTTAGGTACGATTTTGTACTGCATCTGGTTCAGAGCACGGACCATCGGCTGACTACGGTCAGCAGAGAGAGGAGTCTTGAGGGTTGTTTTACCGTGCATCTTCCTTAAGAAATAAACTGAAATGCCAACTTGATGCAACTAGGTAATTTTATTGATGTATTCTCAGCTCGACATGTTTCGGGTACATACGCCCATCATCAGGAGCATTAGATGTCGAGTTGCAGCATACGGTTTTCTGCACCGAGTTTTTGGATGGGTGGTGATCTTGACAGCCGCTGCGTAGGTCGTATTTACGTTGCAGCACCATCCGCACCGTACACACGACCTACGCATCGGCTCTCAAGACCACTACCCATCCAAAAACCCGGTGCAGAAAACCATAAGCTGCAACTCAACATCTAATGCTCCTGATGATGGGCGTATGTACCCGAAACATGTCGAGCTAAGAATACTTCAATAAAATTACCTAGTTGTATCAAGCTGACATTTCAATTTATTTCACAGAGGAAGGAGTATTTGGATTTCATGAACGGCGAGGGGGGTGGAGGGGATTTATTTACTAACAGAAGGAGTGTTAGCTTATCAAGAAGGAATCTGCCCAAAGGAGTTGTTGTACTGCATATTCACAAATTTCCAGGTACTTGATATATCAATTTATAAAATATGCCTGTAATTAACGTCAGAACTCCTGTGGAACTACCCTATCAATTACTTACAGTTAATTCAGACCACAAATATACACACTGGCTGCAGTGATCTCCATGTAGCGACGTGATGTTACAGGATCGCCACTTGTAGTCTCATTGCCGCATTTCTATCGGGCACACGAAGACTATTTGGAGGCAGTGACAGGCCTCCAACCGCAGCAAGCACTGCATGAAACTTCCCTGCATTTCGAGCCGGTAAGTACAGACTGAAATTTAACGCAGTCTAGTTTAGCAGCTCACGAAGAAGATGGAGTAGAATGCTTTTCTTACTTGGAGTTCGCCCAAATAATCCCGTCAGCACTTGGTCCTCAAACACCCTCAGTCTGTGACACAGTTCACTTTCAGATCAAATACTAACTTCAATTGCAATTCGATTAAAAAGGAAAATACCTACAGATATCAATAATGCAGGACCCAGTAGCGGCAATTACACACATTATCTCCAAGAAGTTAGTACACAATACATCGCACAACAATGAAGCCAAGACATATAACAACAAACAGATCAAAACTATAATAAGAAGTAAAATCTTCAGAAGAACTGAAGAAGCTTATATCAAATGTACTATTAAGAATCCATAACGTGCCTTAAGAAAGGAAACTAACAAGTTTCACTGCATATTACATCACTCAATGTCATAGATAAATAGAATAGAAGCACAGCTAATACAATAGGCACTGATTACTGCACTTCGAAACGTTAATCAAAATGTCTACCATATGAAAAATAACATCAATAATTTTCATACATTTTTATAATAGGATTAATCACACGTGTTATCACTCCTTCCAATTATACATCTTCTGAAATATTCGCCTCTGTTACACCAAAAGCGCAGTCTTGCACACAACACATATACAAGTTTTCCAGGTTAACTTGTATACGTATTGTGTAAGACGGCGTTCTGTAATACAATATTTGAATAAAACGCAACGGGGATGAATCGTCTTAAAAGTGCAATGGCTGTCATCAGGCTCACATCCACAAGATCAAGACCCTAAAAATGAAACTGTGTAATTGCCATGGCAATATATATTGTGAATGAGACCTCAATCCTATATGGAAGAACAAGTTTCACTGATGGTATTGATAAGGGGAAAAGGTCTGACGATAGCCTGTTAACAAAGCCTAAACCAGTAACCCGGAAAACTTGTACATGTGTTTACAAGACTGTATGTTTTAATTTAACATTTCAATAAAACACTTTAAGACAATATTTGCATCGTAAAAGCTTCTGTTGTTACACTTCTGATACAAGTAAATGATATTTATGGAGATCATATTTACATATACACGTGCGGAAGTAAAATGATACTGAAGTAAACGTACCATACAAAACTTAAGGTACTGTGACAGTATAATTTTGTCACAGCCTTCAATCTGTGTACATAATTAATGCGAAACAGAAAATTTCTAATCCACACGCAACGCAATAATAAATAATAGCTTTGTATACTTTAATTGTTACTTTTGTACAGCTGACAGATCAAAAGGTTTCCTGAAATGAATTGTTGCAAAATGACATGAAGTAAATAAGCCTATAGCATCAATTTCCATAAGAAAACACTGACACAAGGAATTGTCGGCAATAACTCACAAGAAATGCTAATTCACTATAATATGAATTATTTTAAACTTTTCAAACATTCCAGATAACCGGTACTCCAATGCTGGGATACAAGAGACTTCAGTTCAACATTAACTTACACCCAGTCAGTAAATTTGCCCCCATGAAGGATTTGAGGGCGGTGTTATTTCCAGTACTTTGGGTCGACGAGGTAAGATACAGTACTGACTGTACTAACGACATTAATGCAGTATTCTTATAACAAAAGCCAACGAGATGCATTATTTCTCAACTTGATTTGGTAAAGAACTCTACATGTTTCGGACAGATTTACTGTCCATCATCAGGAGTCTTAATACTGTATTCACAGCAGCTGGCATCTGTCATACTAGTTATGTTGATTCTGCTAGCAGTCAACATAAATATAACAACAGATACCTATTGTTGTGAATACAGTATCAAGACTGCTGGTGATGGACAGTAAATCTGTCCGAAACATGTAGAGTTCTTTATCAAATTAGTTGAGAAATAGTGCATCTCGTGGTCTTTATTATAAGAATATAACATGATTCACGGTCTTCTGAATGTCAAAAATGATGTAGCAGTCTTACCGTTTAATACAGGCCTACTCAGCGTCATTAATGTAAAGCAGAAAAGTATTTAACTGTTTTGCTATTCAATGGCAGGAACTTCCACACACAAAATCTCCCTTCAACATAACACCACATGCAGTGCGGTCTGAAGTATTACCGAACAGGGAGCACAGAAAACACTATGAGACTCATTTCTCCACCAGTGCATTCAGCCTGGCTAGGGCATCCACATATCAGAATGGTACCGGGGAGGCAGGCACATACCCAAAGGGAGAGTCTTCGGGCTGCAGCCCCTCTCCAAAATCGAAACTTAAAAGGAAAACACACACTCGGAGATGTCAAACGTTTTACGTGATTTTCCCTTCATCCGACATTAGCCATTGAAATAGACTGTCGACTAGAACATTAAAATTTTGAAAAATAAAAAACCTTAGAAAGTCTTAGATTAACTTAAAAAACAAGGCGACTGGACTTTGGCATTTAAATTAGGTGACAAAGTCCTGGAAAACTTGGCTGTATTTATGATACGGATTTCATAACAAAGTTTTTAAAATAAAAAATAAATTACATACAGCATCAGAGTCAGCCCCTCCCGCCACAAAAAATGGATGCGCCTGGTACTAGGGTCTGTTGCACCAGTAGGATATCAACCAGTGTCATCATAACTCAGTTTATACCGTCCGAAGAATTATATAGAGTCGATCTTACGTATAATTCCATGCGTCCGGACGCCGTCGATGGAGTGGTGTTTAATTACGCAAGGGGACAAATTTCCCTCTACAGGACGAACTTATCATGTGTGACACGCGAAATATAGATTTTGGGTCCACGTGACGCACAATGTTGAAGATGCTGAACCACCTTCCCGTTAAATCACACCCCATGTCATTCACTCCGTAAGTCTGTCTTACGACAGGTCTATAAAAAGAGCTCCGCCCTACAGTGCGATCTGGTGCTTCCGCTTTCATTTTTCAGTATCGTCTCATTTCCTAAGAGTCATCCATTACCTGCGTACGTCTTCTTCCTTGTCTCTACGTTTCTCCTATTCCTTCTCGTTATCTCTCCTTCAATGACGTATTTTAGAAGACAGTTCGTATGCAAGATGTGACCAATCTAATTATTTTTCCTTCATTTTATTGTATGTGGGATATTCCTTTCCTCTGACTCTATGTAATAGCACATTTACTCCTACATTAATCCTATAAAATGTTACGTTACGCAGGGATTAGAGTTGGAAGACAAATACATGGGCCAGCTCAAGAATATCTTTATGACCTTCAGTATTATCGACATCGTCAAGTGGATCATAATCTCTGTTGGCGGAATCCTATCGGCCGCTGGAGTGTATCTGCTGGTCCAGAAGTTAAAAAACAACGCAGCTGCTGCCTTGGGAAGGAACTCTCCAGTAGTAGCGCCACTGGACTTGGAGACACCTACACGTTACTGAATGTGACTGCAAGACAGGCACTGTGACTGTCACTGTAACAATTGCTGTAAAATAATATGGCCGATGCCTGTGGCTTCGCGATCTAAGGCGTAGGTCTGCCGCTGCTCGCTTGCTGGAACTGCGGGTTCGAATCCCGGCGGGGGCATGGATGTCTGTCTGTCTGTTGTGAAAGGCGTGTGTTGTGCAGGTAGAGGTCTCTGCGACGGCCCGATTACTTGTCCAGAGGAGTCCTACCGAGTGTTTGTGTGTATGCGTGTGTGTGTCTGTGTGTGTCACTGAGTGTGATCAAGAGCAAAAATAACTGTCTACACCCACACAATGAGTAGGTATGTACGAATAACAGCATCGACATCTAAGAGCCAGTGAGCAAGAACATATATTACCGATTCCCTTCTCCACACACACACGCGCGCACGCACACACACAGCCGGAATAACGTAGTCGGTAGCCTACAGGCTGGACATCTGAGTAAACGTGGTTTGCATCCCGGCAGGGGTAAAAGACTTTTCTCTGCTCTTAAAGCGTCCGAACCGGGTCTGAAGACCGCCCAGAATCTCAGTCTGTGGGCACAGGGACACACTCTCACGAGGTAAGCGGCAGAGGCGTGAAACTTACCACTCTTTTCCAACTAGTGCTCAAGTTAAGAATGAATACAATTGTACCTACACTTCCACACGTTTTCACGGCATGTACAGGTACAACTTACCTTCACTTTGTGTTACTTATACAGAAGGCAACCATCACAAAATGCCTATAAGCGAAGTCTTGCTTGTAGAGTCTTAACACGCAACACTGCAGTGCACAAATCTGCATCCAGTAAGTAATGGCTAAGGGACTGGTAACTCCATAATCCTCCCCTCGCCTTAGGTTTGAACATTTATGGACGCGTAATCACGGATTACTGAACGTAAAAATGGAAACACGGCAATCTAACATACATTTCCTTCTTATTAAAGGAAAGATACTTGTCGGAAGATATGTGTGATGAATCAAATTGCCGGTCCGCCAGACTAAAATGTTTTGCAAGCTGGAACATAAATGAATCTCTTTGGTTTGCCTCCCAGACAACGAACATTAGAACACTGACACCCTTCCTTATATTTCCCCAATCTTCGTTCAGTTCATGCATCTAAGCGTTTCATCACCATTCTGTTCCCAAATGCTTTTACTTCCCAACAACATTACAGCACGGTTATGGACCTCGTGTGTTGCAGTTGTAAGTTTCTAGACATAAGATAAAATAGTCTGTACTAGTGAACAAGATGGGCTAGATTCTATTCGACAGCTTTAATGAACATTGCAAAAACACATGCAGTCATAATGATACAAAACCACTAGGCAATGTGACAAGTACACAAATATATTTACTCGTGTTTGTTACAAGATCGTTCTGTTATTTTTACATACGTTGCGGAAAGACGACCTCAGTTGCTAATATTTTTAGCATCGGTCGTCCGGGGATGAACGAATGAATATATGACTGAATGAAGGAATACGTGAAGCATTATGCAGCACTTGTGGAATAGCACTAACAGGGGTAAATCAAATTACTCAAAGCAAAACCTGTCCCAATGCCAGTCTGCCCCCGCTACTCCACGGTCAGAAACCAGCGACTAGTCTCCTCAGCGATGCAAGACCCCCTCCTTGGTTACCCTCCAGATGTCCCCAGACAGTCTGCTTATATGCACATTCCTGGTCCATCACGTTTACAGTGTTTGTGATGCTGTAAAATGCCATTGTTGCACACCCAGACGACGGCACCATGATTCTTCAGGACAGCACCACCATATTTCTATATAGAGGTCCACACGTGTATCGACGTGGTATTTTCTGGTCAATGGATTGGAAATGCAAGGCATATTCCACGGCCCCCAAGTTCACCAGATAAGCATTTTCAAATTCTCAATTCTGGATACTAGTACAGGACGTGAAGTATGTTCCTCTGATGTCTACAGCCCTCCGTGAACTGCAGTATCGCCTATAGTGGCGATAAAGAATGTGGACTCAGATATGCAGCGACGAATATGGGAAAAATTAGAACGTCTGTGGAAGGTGCGCAGGGCCAGAACACATGCAGATAGTGTTTCCTTGTATCTTACAAGTGGTTTCATATCTGAGTCTGTCTGAAATTTCTCAATATTTCATTAAATTTGTCAAGTACGTTTTGTCCGGCTCTGTATTTCCACAGCCGATTTCGATCAAAGGATCATCAGGTACAGAATTATGTTTTTTTGGAGGGGGGTTAACATCATCCTATTCTATGTGTTTAATTAATGTTGGTGTGTTGATTCTCTGAATAACACAACACTAAAAATTATTGTATAGAGAATTATCCATCACATTCACTACGACATGTTTCGGCCAGAAATTGTATCCATCATCGGTTAGTGATACAATTATATTAAAGGGAAGAACCGAGGAAGGGGCTGTACCTCAGTTTCTTCCTTTCATACAATTGTAGCCCTACCCGATGATGGCCTCAAATGTTCCAAAACATTTATGTTTTGTTAACAGTGCCTCTCGATAAATTCATTTAAAGAAAAACCAACTTTATGCACAATTTATCTTCACTAGTTCCAACCCAGCCAGGACAACAGTCATCTAAAACGAACAATAAGTACCAATTGTTGTATCCATACGGTGTACCTCCTGATGATGGGCTGTAGATACGCCCGAAACATGTAGAGGTGTTTCACGAAATATACTGAAGATAAATCGTGCATCAAGTTAGTTTTTCTTTAAAAAAAATGTAGTAGTGAATGTGATGAACAATTGTCTGTACAATAATTTATAGTGCTGCATTATTTGGGGAATCAACACACCAACATTGACAGAATTCTGTGTTGATTCCTTTGAAATGTAACTACTTGAATTTTGTCATAATTTTATAAAACTTAGAACTGACAAATAAGATTAATTTAAACTATTGGAAAGATTTATACTGCATTTCAGTCATACTTTGAATGTAAATTTTTTGTTTGTATTCAGAATTCATTAAATACACAAAGAACGTAACTTTACTGTCGTGTTGTGAACGTGTGAAACTGCATTCTATATCTCATCCACAGGGAACACAGATTGAGGTTTGAAAAAAGGGCGCTAAGAAGGATATCTGTCCTGTACCAACAGGAAGTGAAGGGAGGCTGGAGAAAATTACTTAACGAAAAACGTTTTACTTCGTACACTTTATCGAAACTTGGATGGGTAACCAAAACAAGAATGAAGAGATGGGAGGGAAATGTACCAATCCAAACAGCCAATGGACTGTTATCATAATTAACTCACACTTTAAAGAACTTCTCAGAAGACCAACTAACCCCACGCAGCAGAGCCCTCGAGAAGCTGACATCTGCCCAGCTCGTTATGTTTGGTAAGGATGATGAAAAACGCATAAAATATTTTTGTGGGAAACTAGGAGGGAAATATTTAAGCGTTGATGACAGGATAATATTAAAGTTGATCTTAGAGAAACTGGGTACGAGGACATGTACTTATTTCTCTAATAACTCTAACTCAGAATATTGATCATTGGTGAGTTCTTTCGAACGCTTTAATAAACGTTTCAGTCCCACTGAGGTGGAAAATTTTATTAACTAGCATCTAGGTGCAGACTATTACCATCTAGGTGCAGACTATTGCCATCTCGAGATGGGCTCCGCTCCATGGAGTTAGACAAAATTTTTTACTTATAAAACTTGAGTTAATGACAGTAACAACTCATACCTATTTTTGGCGTTGAGATCTTGCTTGTTTAAAATTTACTCCTAGCTTTGAAAATGTGTATTTAGCACCAAGACTTGCAGCCAGATCACGGTTCTAGATGTTCCTTTACTTATTTCTCTTCGTAATGTAAAATCAATCCACATTTCATGTGTTATTACTGAGGGACTAAGGAAAATTTATTGACGTAGGGAAACTACCGTGTCTGTGCCGGACGAACAGCTTTATTAATTCAAATGCTTGGAACTAAGAAAGTTCCTCACGCAATATTGTTAATTACTGTAATACATAGCGCATGGCCTCTAATCTACCGTACCCTGTTTCAGTTTCCCTGACCCGATCAATCCCGTGACATTGTTTCTAACAAAAAATAGGCCAAGACCACAGAAGTTTCATCCACTGCACAAGGATTTCACAACTGGCAACAAGGCGTCGACAAGAGCTGGCCAAACCTAATGCTTAGTATCTCTTTGTGGCTCATTTAAGATGCTGTCATTATTTGAGACTATTATGATAATTGCCTAAGTAAAGTGAGAAATAACATGACAAGCCTCAGAATAGACGATGATAGGTGACTTCATATAAGCGACACAGGAGTGAATAAAAGCACTTATTATACTTCTGTTATATGATCTTAGTAATTTGAAACTTATTGCAGAACCACTTCAAATATTAACCAACAAATGCACCTATATAACGTTCACTTAAAATACATAAAACTACTCCGACATGTTTCGATCTTTTCAGATCATCATCAGGGAGTTTCGTCGTTCCTTGCTAAAGTTATTATATATTCAAGATTTGGTTCGTTTTTGTAAACAAGGTGTTGTGGCAGCATAGCATGTTGCGTAGGAATATGCTGTAGAGAGTGTAGTTGGCTGGGTGTGCGTCGTATGCACCGTACGCAGCATACGACGCACACCTAGCCAACTACACTCTCTACAACAGATTCCTACACAACATGACATGCTACCACAACACCTTGTTTACAAAAACGAACCAAATCGTGAATATGTAATAACTTTAGCAAGGAACGACGAAAGTCCCTGATGATGATCTGAAAAGATCGAAACATGTCGGAGTAGTTTTATGTGTTTTAAAGTGTTTTAAGTGAAAGTTATATAGGTGCATTTGTTGGTTAATATTTGAAGTGATTTTACGAAATG
>Ga0123357_10012416_pt1 | contig 10991 bp, 7 predicted proteins | sample TergutEmb28metaG_FD_89873 | JGI IMG/M metagenome (GOLD analysis project Ga0123357, IMG submission 89873) | Embiratermes neotenicus P4 segment gut microbial communities from Petit-Saut dam, French Guiana - Emb289 P4 | ecosystem: Host-associated > Arthropoda: Insects > Digestive system > Gut ... | reverse complement strand
TACTGGTATCACCTTTGTTTTTACATTCCACATGCGCTGTATTTCTATTGTAAGGTCTTTATATTTTAGAATCTTCTCGTCTTCCTTTTTAATCACATTTCTGTCTCCTGAGATTGCAACGTCTATTAACATACATGTTTCCTTTTCATTACCACGGATTATAATGTTTATTATTATTATTATTATTATTATTATTATTATTATACGGACGTATGGAATAGAATTACGAAAGTACTGTATCCTTTATTATGTCGACATTAATTTCATAAATTTCACTCCTATAACTGTAAGAGCTCTTGAATCGAAAATTTGTTATGGAAGACAAAGAGTAGCACAGCAAACGGCGAAAAACACGAGAAAAATTACAGAGGAACGACGTTAGTTTCAATAGGCTCAAAGCAAATGAATCGGAGTCGACCAAGTTGTGGGAAACGTACCTACATTAGGTATGAAAATGAAGGATTTGCCAAACTTTTACTTGCATTTTTGTATGCTTTAAATCCAGAATTCTCGTTATAAAAGGAAAACCTGAAAATGTATGCTATTCTACTGAATGTTTTTAATGTAAAAAATATTTCGTTTTACCATAAACGAACATAAGTATTCAGTGGTCTTCCTGCTTTGTAGTCGCGAGGTCCAACGTTCTATTACTGGTAGAAAGCACAGCAATTCTAATGGAAATTTCTTTTCAAAATCTTAATGAAAACTTCCACGTGCTTTCCTTATTAATCCTTTAATTTAGGCCACGATTCCTTTCCTTCTAATTTATTTTAACTAATTGCACGCGGACCGTCGTATCTGCGGGTAATACGTTCCAAAATCTACCGCGTTTACGTGAGACCGCGGATAATACCAACGCAATATATAACGTGATAAAACGTGATTTTCGTGTAACATACATAAATAGGTAAAGTTTCATTGATAAACTACGCACAGTACGATAATGCCAACATTAAATAAAGTAATAATAAAGTTACTGTGCACTGTGTTGTACATTTACAGTGTACTTTCTCTCTCTCTCTTGTGCGTATGAAATTAAGGGATTCTGACGTTTTAGCCTAATGTTCAAGGATGATAGAGCAATAAAAAAATACAGTACCTGTACTGTACAGTATCATGTACAGTTTCAAGGAATGACAGAACAATAAAAATCATGCTTTTCCATCAAATCGCTGCATAAGCAATGAGAAACATGTTACTGTTACACATCTTACAATGAAAATCATACGTACGTACTTGTACATAAACTGTAATAAGAAAATTTTATTTGTTAAAAATATCTTATACTATTGTGGGTATTCACCGACTTCTCTATTCTTTCTGTTGCTTTCTGAACACAAACACTGCCATAACGCGGCAACTAATTCGAGCAGCGAGAACGCTAGAAGCAGAATGGTGGCAAGTTTGTCGGGAAGCTTCGGTACTGGGAAAAAGGAAGATGAGTCAAATACCGGACGCATTTTGGTTCCTGGATTTCACCATGTTACGATACGTTCTCGCTTGGCGTGCGTTTTGAAACTTACGAAACGTCTATTTATTTAATTTTCCAAATTGCTTTCCGGCCGCGGTAAACCGCCGATACTGAATCCGCGGATACGGGGGTCCGCCTGTATTCATTTGTCCGTCATTGGACCCAATTAAATCTTAGGTTTTCACAGCATCATTATGTACACTATATAATAAACGAATAATAGTAAACAATGTAATTTGGTAATTAAATTTAGCTATTCCTAGTCATATTCACCCTGTCCTCTGTTTTTCAAGTTATAGGTAGGTTTCAAATGAAAAGCTTTCAAAATCACTTATGAAATTATTCCAACCACAATGAGATGCCCAAACTAAAACCTTTCAGTGATTTTGGACATGAAGAATATGAAAGTGCAAACTGCAGTCTATGTGGCACACATTATAACTCAATTTGAGGTAATCCGTACAAATAACAAATGGGTATAAAAACTAAAACGCTTAAACTTAATGTTTGAAATATATGCCCTATGTACGAGGGAGAATAAAAAAGTAAAGGCAAAAGGCTTTAATAGAAGTAACTGTGAGCAATTTTACATATCATTTTTCTACATAGTCCCCTTGCTACACAATGCATTTGTTATATCGTTCAACTAGTTTCTGTATTCCTGCGGAGAAGAAGCATTTCGGCTGCGCGATGTTTTTGACGGACCAGAACGATCTTCATCAGTAACACGTGTTCGACCCGATTTAAACCTTTCCACCCACTTATAAACCTTTCGTTGACTCACGGTGCTCTATCCATACTCAACCAACATACGGCTGTGAATTTCCACAGGTTTCACTCCTTCTGCCCAAAGAAACCGCACTACGCCACGTTGTTCTTCGATGGTACAATCTTGCATAGGAGAGTCCATGTTTTCGCCCTCGTTGCTGCCACTCGACTGAAGGCAGAGTGCTGTACTTCACATGGCTGAACTCTTCAACAGGCATTGTCAATACTGCGCAATGCGGCAGCTCCTCTCTGTCCCGGTTACCGCGTAATTTAAAAATTGCCTTTACTTTTTGATTCACCCTCGTATATTCTTTCGATATCTCGGTAAGCGACACACTAAGCTATGTAGATTACATCAGCTAAATCACTCTGTGGTAGCAGAAACAAAACTTTCAACACTAAAAATGCCAAACGAATCAATTAACGCAATACACAGACAGATCACATACCTCCACATTAAAAACAAAGTACTGTTCAAGATTCATTTCAAACTTATCCTTCCTTATTTTGTACTATGACCAACAAATGCACAATAATTTCACAAATCATCACACTCTACATGTTTCGATACTATCGTGTCATCCTCAGAGAGTCTGTAATCAACACCTTGCCAAGTTACACAAGTATTTCAAATGTAGCTGTTGGTAAAACAGTTTACAGTAACGCCAAGAGCTGCATTTGAAATACTTGTGCAAATTGGCAAGCTATTGATTATAAGCTCCCTCAAGATGACACGATGCAGTTGAAACATGTAGTAGTGTGATAATTTGTGAAATAATTGTGTATTTGTTGGTCATAGTACAAAATAATAAAATGTGCGGGATACATGTATTAAAATATTTATACTTTCTTCCTTTTAGATTTACTACAAAACATAACTTCCATCGCGTTATTGGCTTTGATTTTGAAACAAGCTAGATAAAAACTGTAAATCAAAACTAAAACTGTAAATCAAAACCAGAAACGGGCAATAAGAACACTACGAATTCCACAAGGAATTCAACCAATTTTCGTTAAATATTTTACATCTAACATCATTTAAAAGTAGTGCAACTTTCAATTCATAATTTATTCACCAAATCTGCAAACCCAACAAAAGTTGTTAATTGTGTTTTTCTACATATTGTTTGTGTGTAAATGTGTACTGCACTACTGCCACCGGGTGTCAACCCAATTGCAGTTAGCAAATATATCGCATCATCATATCATGAAAAGTAAGAGGATATCCTCTTAGCTGCGAAGCAGGCATGGGGGGAGAGAGAGGTATATCTGAACCCATAATAAACCCCACAGCTAGAGAGGGATGGATGGTCAGCATCACGTCCCGGTCGCTTTACTCCCGACAAAGAGACCTACTATCCACTGTACATGAGGTCGCCTGGACCACGAGGCCCTTCTGGAAGGGTCTGGAAAATCTCGCCCACTCCGGTTTTCGAACCATGGACTGTCCAGGCCGTGGCGAGTAGCCCTACCGATTACGCTATCCCAGTCTCCCTTTTTATATATCCATAGGAAGCAAAAATATCTAATAATTATGCTCTGTCGCCTGATTTCCCACATATCGCAATTACACCGTGTATGAGATTAGGCAGTTCAGGATGTCAATTAGGTGAACCTGTTGCACTTGACTGTAGGGGCGGCGGCAGAGGTTTGCTGAACAGAGAGAATCATCCACTGCCATGCAATCGATCTTAATATAACTCCACTTCTAAGTCGCTCTGGTTCATTCTTGTATATAAGCTACTCTATCCGCTCGTTCCTTGTAATCTACACTTTATAAAAACCATCTGGAAGTTCCTGTTAAATTCTTGGCCATGTACATTCAAGATAATTTGCTGAAGACTGCGTGCATTATGATTTGGACCAAACATCCTAAGAAGAAGCCCGAAAAATATCGTGTAAGTACATTTATGCAGTATATAAATACACAATGACGTATCAGTCAAACACAACAAACTTTATTATGTTTATTATTGTATTAGGACAACATGTTTCGATTCTTATAGAATCATCTTCAGGCCCTTCTAAGAAAAGAGATCCTTACTTAGTAATGTTTAAAATGCGCTGTGGGATCCCAACCGCTTGCATTCTTGATATAACTATGTATGATGTGCATGTGTCATTATGTTCTTATTATACAATCAGAAATTTGTATATTGTTATATATTGTTGCTAATTTTAAAATATGTATATAAGCGTTAAAATGTTAAAAATATTAAAAACTATGCATTAATGTTGCGCTTGTTAGGTGATATCTTCCCTATGTTGATATTATAAGCTTGACGAACGTTTAGGCCCTTATCTCCAGTGTTGAGTGGTGTCATTATAGAAATCCAACCACTGTTGTTGCAGGCTGAAGCATAATAAGCTGTGCTTCAGCCTGCAACACGGATACCACTCCAACCCAACCACACCGAAACTCCAACACACATCGAACCAAGAACAATACGACAAATGTGGTAATTCAACAGAATAGTCGCAAGCCTCTGATGATGGATATATTAATGTCCGAAACATGTTGAGCACATAAGAAGTGAAATAAAATAGCAAGTGACATAAAGTTGGTTTTTTATTCTTCAACTATCACAATGATGCACGGTCCAATAAGCATAAGATAATAAAGTTTGTTGTGTTTGACTGATATATCATTGTACATTTATATATAGGTGTTAAACACTTCGGAATGCAAACATTACGAAAAATACATGTATGCAACCTATACACAGAACCATTAAAAATTTCCCGTTTACACAAAGAACAATGACCTGCAGTAGAGGACAAGATCCATGATCGATCAAGAACGGTATTGGATGCTTGCGTATAATGGAGAAATCTACAACGATATGCCAAACATACAAAATTTTGACCACATTCTACGAGTTCTTAGGTTTCTTAACTTAGCTGCAGAAATCACTGCTTATGTTACTGTACTGTATTATACTCTAAATAGCTTTAAACTTTGGTGAAATGGACTCCCTGAAGACGACAATGTTCCGTCATAACACGCAGGAGTAAACAAGGGATTATATTGCGAACCGCGCTCTTCTGGTCTATTACGCAGCGTGTATTGGTAATCGATTACCGACGTTTCGGGACAACCTATCGCTCTCATCTGCAAAAGTTAACAATTGAATTCCTTCTTGGATTCTTGACCCTTGAAGATGGGACTGATAAGTTTTACCAAAACTTCGGTAAGGAATTACCAATACACGCTGCGTAATAGAATAAGTGAAAGAACGTGTTCATCTATCTCCCGGCGGATGCCCGAAATCTCGCAAGAGATTGTGCTGTTGTGTGTGACAGATGTGAATACATCGGTTTTATAAATGCCAGGTTTGGTCACAACGCACGGAATGAATAAGGTTAAAATATTCATCGAAAATATTAAGAAAATTTGCTCGTGGGAGTCCCGTCCGTCAATCTCGGAGCCCCTACTGTACGAAGCAGACAGAGAGCGACTGATAGATGCACCTGATAAGAAGATGAAGTAAAGGGCAATTTAGGTCGAAACACAGCTAGTTTATTAGCTGGGTGTAGCTACGGTGTTACTAAATTAACATGTTTCGGCCTACTCGGAGGTCATCATCAGGTTTACAAATGTTAGCTATAGGAGACTAATAACAATGGGTGGTATATGGCAGATGCTGAGATCTCATCATCTATGTCTTATAAAGCATATAGGAAAAAACCTGCGCGTGGGAGTGTACTGAAGATGTGGTGACTGGATTGTATTGGTGTGGTGACTGCATTGTATTGGTGTAGTGACTGGATTGTATTGGTGTGGTGACTGGATTGTATTGGTGTGGTGACTGCATTGTATTACATACACAACGGGGATGCCTCAACTTAATCTTGATAAGAAGAGTTTCGCCATTCATGGAAACCAGAATTTTCTTAACCTGTTCGTGACAACCCACACAGACTCATATCAACCCACACAGACTCATACCAACTCTGTCCACATCCTACTATTAAATTCCCTTAGAACTCATTTTAATATTATCCTACGCTTGGGACAGTCAATGGGTCACACTTTTCCAAGTGCCTGTCTAAATTCAGGCCTCTAAATGTATCATATCACCTATGCCTGCTACACATTCCATTCATCTAGTCTTCGATTTCAACGTACACTACATTACAAATACTCACCCCCTTCTAGTGCCGCAGTCATGGCAGAGTAGAGCTATACCTGTACCCACTCTCTGGGCCACATCGGGCCTGTAAAGGGATCACTTTACTTTTTTTACCTTTTTACTACATTACAAATCGTATGACAAGTACAAACTGACCGTGACTGTTAACAAAGTGCTGAAGAAACTCTTACTGGACCCAGTATCACAAGTTGCAGTGGAAGAAATGACTTCCAGATATGGAGGTCTCCTGCAAACATATATAGAAAACGCGACTGCGAACTGGGCCAAGAAGGTCGTCGTCCTTAGCATAGAAAAATCATGTACGAGATATTAAAAAAGGCTACAGAGAGACCTGCTAAATTACGCGTGAAACGTAAAATAAAAACGCTTATTACGAAGCATAATGATTTGGAATAATTGTAATTTACTATCCCATAATCGAATCAAGAAGAATGAGATACGCGTGTGATCTGGCAATCTTTTGGGCGAAGAAGTAAACATGCTTTTATCTTCGGTGGGAAAAACTGAAAGCAAAAGATCTTTTGGAAACCTAGACATAAATGGGAAGATAATATTAGATTGCATCACAAACCATCAAGACGGAAGAACGTAGACTGGGCAGAGGTGGGAGGATAAAATGGATTTCAAATGAATAGGAGAGAGGGTGTGGATTGTATGCACGTGGCTCAGGTTGAAAACGACCTGGCAGGCTGTTGTGAATAAGCTAATTAACCTTCAAGTTCCACGAAGTGATGTTAATTTCTTGAGCAGCTGGGGGAATATCAGCGTCTCAGGAAGGACTGCGCTCCACAAAGTTAATAAGTTCATTACGTAATTAATTAGTTAGTTACAAAGGCAGAGTCAAGAGACAGAGAAAATTACGCAATAAAGGGCTTCATAATTTTCAATTTTGTAAACGTTTGAATTATTCGTCAAATACGTAAAGCCTTCGTTGTGGATGCGATGAGGACTGTGGGTGGATGCGTGTTCGAAATTATACCCCTTCTTCTCCTCGACTTTAGTTAGGGGTAAATATGGTATTTTTTATCAGCTGGGCGCCAAAAAACTTTCCAAAAGGATTAGGCTTTATGCAGGTAATTCTAACATGTATAGGTGTAAAAAGTGTCACTTTTCTTTATGGTAAAATATAGCGTGTACCATGCAAATTATGTTTTCGCTTACACTGGAGTTCAGTCGCTAATTTTTCAGAAGGTACCTTATGAAACCGAAATAAAGTACATACATAGTGGCCATCGGATGTAAACAGATAACGTGAAACATTAAAACATTGGTAAATCACCTCTAGGCGTATTTATGTATATTCTAACCGTGTCTGCATAAAAATTTCCGAAAATTTATCTGCTTACTACAACATTCAAATCACGAACCATCACATAGTCCTACAGTACAACCCTTAATATATACATAGAATATGTGTAATAAATTACTATAATGAACACAACTTTCCATTTTATATACACACATCCAATTACTGGTAAAAAAAAAAGCCATTCACTACATAAACAGTAGCTTTGATACCTGACTAGTAGATCATACAAGAAACCTGGGGGTCATTACAGTTACCTTTCTGCATACCTATCCGTCACGCAATTCAGACCAGTCCTAAAATACTTCATTACAAGCCACGTAGTTTCACTAGTTGATACATATTTTTGCAGTAACCGAATATATATTAAAAAGGTAAATGGTAAAGTGATTCCATTATAGGCCCGGTGTAGCCCAGAGGGTGGGTAGACGTATAGCTTTACTCTTCCATGACCGCGGCACTAGAAGGAAGTGAGTGGTCAGCAGCACGCCCCGACCGCACTTCATCCCCGGCAAAGACCCGGTACTCATTTTATAGGAGGCTGGGTGGGTCCCAGGGCCGGTCTGGACGGGCGGAAATTCTCGTCCTCACCGGGATTCGATGCCGGACAGTCCAGCCCGTAGCTCAGACGCTATACCGACTGAGCTACCCGGCCCACAACCGAAGATATATTAAAGTTTTGAAATTTTCTTTCTATGTCTTTGCGTATTTGAAGGCTGAATATTCATTCAAGTTAAGTCTGTGTGTGGTATGGCAGCTTTAAACGTGTGTTGGTAGGTGAGTGCCGTCTCCCGACGGTTCTGAATACAGTAGTGCCTTCGGAAGATAGGGACTGTAAAGGAATTGTTTGATCCTTGAACTGGAGGACAATACGATCCTTCGAAACGTCTGCAAATACTCGCCCAAAAAAAAAACAGCGTCACACGCCGTAAGACTCGGTTCTTCAGCAACGCCGCTTTAAGGAATTCAAATCTAGCGTCGGTAAACTTCTTAAAATTAAGATTCGTAGACATTCTTAATGTTAAAATAGTTAATTTACTGGCCCTCACTCAGAAGATTAATTTTAGTTTCAAATTCAAATATAAGCCATATATTTCGCCTCTCATTACAAAATTTTGACATATTACCGACACCTTTAAAGAGCACCCCACTTGCTCGAATTTGTTACAAAAAGATTAATTTTTTTTTTCAGTTCTTCAAGGATTCTATCTTCTCTGCTTCTGTCAGTTAAACATTAAAGGTATTTTTATATTCTTCCTGGAAGAAATCCTTTAACAATAAATATTGACAACACACTCTATATTCTTTATTTTGTGTATCAAATATTGGGAGGTGTAAAAATTTTATTTTGGGGTATCCTGTCTCATAAAACGCATATTTATATAATGCGAAAAAACGATTTTCGATAGAATATACAGAGCAATAAACATCCATACATCATTTAGCAAGCAGGCAAGAAGAGGAACCAGACTAAAAGTGCATAAAGTGGCGGTAACACCAACGCCGCTTTATTGATCTGAAACTTGGTAGCGGGCAAGAATGGAGAGAGAAAGAAGAATGGGTACTGCATCAGACTTGAGATTTCTGTCATTAGTAGCAGCACCAGTATACCGTCACGGTGAAAGGGAACTGAACGCTTTCAGATAGGAAACAAACAGGAAAAATTAAACCTTGTGTGTGTATGTGTGTATGTATGTATGTATGTGTGTATGTATGTATGTGTGTGTATGTGTGTATGTATGTATGTATGTATGTGTGTATGTATGTATGTATATATGTATGTGTGTATGTATGTATGTATGCATGTATGCATGTATGTATTTATGTATGTGTGTATGTATGTATATATGTATGTATGTATGTATGTGTGTATGTATGTATATATGTATGTATGTATGTGTGTATGTATGTATATATGTATGTGTGTATGTGTGTATGTATGTATGTATGTGTGTATGTATGTGTGTATGTATGTATGTATGTATGTGTGTATGTATGTATATGTGTGTATGTATGTGTATGTATGTATGTATATGTATGTATGTGTGTATGTATGTATGTACATATACAAGTCCACATCCATAGAAATATACTGAATTATAATTTTGTTTTGCGAAATTCTGTCGCTGGCACTGAGAAGAGTACGTCGGCTGAGTGTTTGAGAACAGGATGCTAAGAAAGGTATTTGAGCCTAAGAGGAATGGGGTAAGGGGGGAATGGAGAAGACTACCTGACGAGGAGTTTTATGAACTGGATATCTCTCGAAATGTTATCTAGGTGAAAAAGTAAAGAATAATTACGTCGGCTGGACATATGGCACATATGGGAGAGAGGCGAGGTAAATAGAAGGGTTAGGTAACGTAAAGTAACCTGAGGGAACGAAAACACTTGGAAGAACTAGGCGTAGAAGGAACTGTTCATTTTTTCAAGAAGTGCGATACATGGTCATGCACTGGATTTATCTGACTCAGGAAACGGACAGGCGGGGGGCTATTGTGAGTGCAGTAACGAACTTCGAGGTTCCATAAAATGAGGGAAATTCCAGGTGTAACTGAGGACCTACTACATTCTCAAGACGGATTGTATCATGTGGAATTATATTACATATTATATATTATATGGGTATAGATGAGGAGAAGGGGTGTATAGGGTCTTGTTGGAGAAACCGGAGGGAAGGAGACCACTGGGGAGACCTAGGCGTAGATAGGTGGATAATATTAGGATGGATCTCCAGGAGGGGGGATGTGGGTATATGGAATGGATAGGGCTGGCCCAGGAGAGAGACAGGTGGCGGACGCTTGTGAGTGCGTTAATGAACCTTGGGGTTCCGTGAAATGCGGGGAATTTCTTGACTAGCTGCAAACCAGTTAGCTTCTCAAGAAGGACTCTGCACCATGGAGTACGTAAGTAAGTATTATATATTATATACACATGTTGTGTAATATAATATAATATAGTATATATATTATGTATTATATACATAGTGTTTTGTTGAAGAAATATCTTAGCTACTCCATGATAGTGAGTAAAGATGACAGAATGTAACTGCCGTTAACACAACTCTTTATTAATAAAATCTTTATATTCTTACTTAATACAGCAACAGCTGAAGGTCATCTGCAGGCCCATACTTACTTACTCCATGGTGCAGAGTCCTTCTTGAGATGCGAACTGGTTTGCAGCTAGTCAAGAAATTCCCCGCATTTCACAGAACCCGAAGGTTCATTACCGCACTCACAAGCGTCCGCCAACTGTCTCTATCCTGGGCCAGCCCAATCCAGTCCATATACCC
>Ga0123357_10012413_pt1 | contig 10992 bp, 7 predicted proteins | sample TergutEmb28metaG_FD_89873 | JGI IMG/M metagenome (GOLD analysis project Ga0123357, IMG submission 89873) | Embiratermes neotenicus P4 segment gut microbial communities from Petit-Saut dam, French Guiana - Emb289 P4 | ecosystem: Host-associated > Arthropoda: Insects > Digestive system > Gut ... | reverse complement strand
TTGCGCTAACCACGTGACACCCCTCTATCCGCAAAAGTTGGCACTAACTTCGCCTACCGGCGGCGGCCGCTCTGTCGGTATGGTTCGCTCGCGGACTAAAGCCACGGAGTTTAGTTTTATAAAAGAAACATAGGATTGGAAATGTCATATCCCGTGACGTAGTACACAACGTGGCGTTCTTTGCTTTCAAAATAAAATATAGCTTTACAATACAGGCTCAAGTGAAATTTCATTAAGTCCAAAAGAAAAGTGCGGCTCACCATGCGCCTATTTTGGACTTATCCCCGCTACAATCAGGCAGGTCTCGGTCAAGAAGCATCAGCATGCGGCCTCTCTCTGCTAACCGTTGCCAAGAGTGTTTCCAGATGCATGATTCGAGGTCTTAATTAAACACACCATATGAAGAAATAATTATAGAACAATTAGTTCCACGAAAACGTATGTGAATCCTGAAAATTTTCTATCCTGTGTGCCAACACACACACACACACACGCACGCACACACACACGCGCGCGCGCACGCACACACATACACGCGCGCGCGCACACACACACACACACACACTTGTTCGGGGAGCCAACAAGCAATTCTTCGCATCCTTGTAATCATACTGCATACTACACAACCAGCCCCTGACCATTTCGACTTGCCTGTACCTGACAGAAAACAAAGCATTGACTGACATGTATTCAGTCGTGCAGCGACGGCTCGCACTACTTCCTGGCGTTACACAGAAACAGTAACAGTTTGTCCTTCTAAATTCCAGCTTATTGCAGTTCACAGCCGTAGCCAACCAAATTATTGGTCCTTCTAGAACACGATACCCTGCGAACGAGGAAGGCACTGTGCTGAGGAGAATAAATGGACCTAAGATAGAAGAAAGTCGATCCCGATGGCCGTGCGGTCTAAGGCGTGGGTCTGCAGCCGCTTAACTGATGGGATAGCATGTTCGAATCCTGCTAAGGACAAGGATGTTCGTCTCTTGTGTTTGTTGTGTGTTGTGTAAGTAGTGGCGTCTTCGACAAGTTGATCACTCGTTCAGAGGAGTGCTACCGTGAGTGTGTGTGTGTGTGTGTGTGTGTGTGGATGGGTGAGTGGGTGGGTGTACCTAACTGTTTGTGATCTAGACACCTCAAAACGAGGTGGTATAGGTGGGATTTGGGCAGTAGCGTCACAAAACAAGAAAACAAGTTAGAAGAAAGAGAGGGAGATGAGAGGAAACAATGATGAGCCTCATACTGTACCATTCATACAATTTCCTTCGTATATACAGCACAATTTGACTAAAGGGTGCTAATTTCGAAGTCAAGTCATTTAATATTTTACTGGTGGAGTTATTTTGATATGAGATGGGCTGGGCATGTGGCGCGTATAGGTGAGGTGAGGGGGTGTATAGGGTCTTGTTGGGGAAACTGGAGGGGAAGAGACCACTGGGGAGACCAAGGTGTAGATGGGTGTATAATATTAGGACGGATCTCCAGGAGGTGGGATGTGGGTATATGGACTGGATTGGGCTGGCCCAGGATAGGGAAAGTTGGCGGACGCTTGTGAGTGCGGTAATGAACCTTCGGGTTCCGTGAAATGCGGGGAATTTCTTGAATATCTGCAAACCAGTTAGCTTCTCAAGAAGGACTCTGAAACATGGAGTAAGTAAGAGTAAGTTATTTTGATACACAGTCAGAAATTCAGGTTGCTTATCAATTAATTAGTCATTACCCAGTCAGTCCGTAAGCAAACAGTTCGTATCTTTATTATTTTTCGGCAACTGGCTCAGTTAACATTCAGTTAAGTCGGTGGGGATGACTTAGTTCAGTTTGTCAGTCACTCAAGTCAACAAGTCTAAGTTTGTTAGCTCTCATTGCGTTAGTCAGCCAGGCAGCCTGCTTGCGAACTAGCCGTACACTTTGCAATGTCCCAAGCAATGTTGCAGCAAGTAATCCCTCTTTTATTTAGGGTGCAGCTTCGCTCAGCTCTCGCCTGCACGTTGGCCGAGAAGCACGACATAATGCGTGCGTGTCCAATAATTCTGAAAGGCACGCCTAATGACAGTAATTCCATTCCCGCTGCGTCATCTGGTCTTCCTGACCAGACCGACGTTTCCGTCCAACACGGAAGGGTAACAGCAAGGTGCCTAACATTTCACATCATCCATTGGTCATAATATTGTGCCTAGTTAGGGTTCCAGTTTCTTATTCGATTTTTACAAGTCTGTAGGCCCAAAAATGGTAAGTCTGGCAGAGTTTCAATACGTATCCTCAGATCCATGGAAATGCTACGATGAAAAATACATTATGTAGTTTCCATTTTCAAAGTAGGTCCCATTCGATCCTATCCAAAGCCAATTCAATCCATATCACCCTTCTAACACCTTATTTCTTTAAGATGCGGTTTAGTCTCATCTCCCTACACACACAGTTATCCCACGTGATCTCCTCCTTGCGTACTTTCAGTCTAATATAAAGTTTGCCTTTTCATTGCTCCTAACTTATGCTACTTGTCCGTCCCATCTAATCCCCATTCTCATATATGCTGGACTTTAAATTAGGACGGACATTTACATGTTACATCCCAAGTGTGTAGTTACTTGCATTGAGTCCCAATTAATCTCCTCAGCATCACGCAATTAAGTAGGTTTCACCCTTTTTACAGGCCACGAAGGCCCTTTGGGTGAGTAGAGGTATAGCTCTACTCTTTCTAGAACCTCGGCACACTAGATGGGGGTGGGGTCAACCCCACGCCCCGGCCGTCTCTACCCCCGGGAAAGTCCCGGTACCCATTTTACAGGAGGCTGGGTGGGCCCCAGGGCCGGTCTGTACGGGCTGAAAATCTCGTCCCCACCGGGATTCGATCCCGGACCGTCCAACCCGTAGTCAGTCGCTATACCGACTGAGCTACCCGATCCACATCACACTATTAAACAACGTCAAATTATTCTAGCCTTAGGGTCGGATACCAAGTTTCACACTCATGATAAAACAAACTGTTGCAGAACATAGGCTTACCGTAGCCAAAAATGTACATACAGAAAAGCGTTAAGTTGTTTTGAATCATTGTTATCCGAGTGCAGTTTGTCAGGTAAGTTTAATACCTTACACTACCTGAATTGTACTCGTAACATGTCGTACTATCTGTTACGATAATGCGAGAATGGGCCGGAAGGAAAAGTACATAAGAGAGAGCACTTCAATTAAAAGTCACAATGTTATTAGGAGATACCGGCAACCAGGTGATCTCACAGAGTGAAAGAGAAAGGCCGGCCGTCTGCGTGATTCGCCTTACCGAAATACAAAAGAATGTGGATGATAGATGTGAGCGTAATAACAGCTAGATTAGCTTGTTGGTGAAGGGACCCAATTGCTGCATCCGGATGTCACACCCAGTAAGATCACCACAGCACTATTACTTCATTTTAAGGGATAACTAAATCAGAAATTTGAAGAATTTTAAGTGACGTGAGAAATATACAGAAAATTTTATTCGGAAAACCTAAGGGAAGAAGATACCCCTTGCTAAGCCTGGATTAAGCGAAAGGATACTACCGTATGTACCATAACGGTAAGCTCCAACGGCAAACTTAGGAAATATTGTAAAAACCTCTGTCATTATTTCACTGTGTTCGCCAATAACAAAAAAAAAAACATTGCAATTGACCTTTGTTTTTTTCATGCATTTGCATAACTAATCTGAGGAAGTCTGATTTATCGTTAAAACAAATCCTGGTTGGCACAACCACAAGGAGTTAGGCAATGTGACCAGCTCTGTTTCTCAAGAGCCTTTCTTATTACCGTGAATATACCAAAAGCATGTAAATGAATGAACGTTATCCACATACATTTAACTACAGACTATAATCACCTACTAGCACCCATTTTGAGCCCTGTATAACCCAGTGGTTACAATGCGCAACACAAATTTAACACTCAGTAACTCTATACGTTACCCGCACACTTTACTGCAGACCATAACTGGCGCGGACACATAGAAACCTTTTGTTCTAGTGCTGGACAGCGAAAAACAAGCACAGAAAGTTCCTGATAGCCTATACGAAAAGTTGACTTGATTTGAAAAAATAACGGTGTATAAGGGCAGATTTTATAAGAAAACCAGCTAGTGCTGCCGCTAAGAATGACTGAAACTTTACCTTCACCATCCTATATGCTTTAATGGGGCGCAGAGGTACAAGTTTGTTATGATCGACATCGCTCACATTGTGACGTAGGTATATATACACGACCTTACAGTGGATGGAGATTAATCCCGTCTTCAAATTAGGGAATATTATTCCGTTATTGGGAATAATATTTTATTGGTGGATACTGTATACGTCAGATGAAAAGGAGAGGCATCTGCATAACAGTTCCATTTACGCAACTGTAAGTCGCCTACCTGATGATGACCCCAAACTAGGTAGATACATGTCGCAGTGTAAAATTAGAATAGAAGCCCACAGGGATGGTCACCCTGACTGTCCGTTCCTACCTGTTTGTTCGCACATTTCTAATCCAGAACTGCTGTACGGTTTTTGGTGAAAATTATTAAAACGTTTTGAAGTGGAAGGTCATGCCTAACCATTTGTTTCAATTTCTACAGTTGCTGATAAATACATAGAGAATGTTTAAGCCTGTATGGTGGGAGAGACACTGGTGTGTGTTTTTTTAATTCGGTGTGAACAGTGCACAATAGTAACCACGTTAACAACAACAGTCAAAATTACAAAGTAATTACACGAACGAAATGAATGAAAGTAACCACAATATAGAATTTTTAAAGTTTTAAATTTCTGAAGCCGACTAGAACCATATATGCCACCTGATGCAATATTACGAGACTCTTTCTGATGTTTTGCTAACCGTGCATCTCAGTATAATCTTAGTAATTAACCAACTTAATGCACAAATTCTTGTTTTATATTAAGTTTATTATATGCCTCTATATGTTTCGAGCACTATGTGCTCACCATCAGGAGGTCAAAATTGTATTATACAGCATCTGGTATCATCATATCTATAGGTGGCCGTCCCGTGCACAGGTTGAGAGGGGACTCTCTCAACCTGTGCACCGGACGGCCACCTACACGTGTGATGATACCAGATGCTGTATAATACAATTTTGACCTCCTGATGATGAGCACATAGTGTTCGAAACATGTAGAGGCATCTAATAAACTTATTGTAAAACAAGAAACTACCTTTAGTCGATTCCCGTTTCTACTCCACCGCCAGCGTAAGCGATCGGCTGAATGGGCAACGTTAATGCAATCAACATGCCGATATGAAGTGTGGACCGATATGTGTCAGATAAAATAATGAGACTATATGATTCAGACGAATGTCAACTCACACAATGTTATGAAAAGGAATGTAGCTTCCATGGCTTCAACAATACGTAACAAAACTACAGTGGGAGAGTGTCGGATATCAAGACGGCCTAACTGTAAAATTACGAAATTCTGTATTATCTAATAAATGAAATTTACAAATTATCTCCTATCCATCCTTGTTTCTAATACCCACACCGGATGGAGGCACGAGTTCCATGCAGCCGTTTGGTCCTACAAATTTACGTTTGCGTTAATGATATTCCGTTAAATAAAAACGGCAGTGACGTAGAACTCGCAAAGTGTCCTGATAACACAAGCGTATTAAATAAACCCCCTACTACTGATATTAATTTGATATTATCTATAAATCCCTCCTCTTTCCCTTATTAACATGTTTTCTTCGTCTGGGGCTATACTGCAGAGGATCAACCAATAAATTACAAATATTTTAAAACAGAGTCCTCAAGAAAATAACAAAATTCTCTAATTAAAATCCTACACGAACACAGAAGAATGTCATCAAGACACATTCAAAAAAAAAAAAAAAACTGTCTAGCAGCCACAGTGTCTGTATCAACTCGGCAGTCGGCGAAACTGCCAAATTCAGGTATTAGGCAATACGATCCTATATACAACATCAATGATCTTGAAATTTACTCACAATTAACCAAACTTAATAACAAATACAAGTAATACAAATACTCCAGCAAATACTTGCTGCAAATAAATACCACAACGCAACCCAGGCGTAACCATAAAGAAGTAATCAGTGTGCATATCCTTCCCTCAAACAGTCTTTGGGTCCGTAAAGGTAAAGTCTACACCGTCCACGCCACGAAGTCCTATAGGGCCACTAGGTGAAGGTAAGTGGTCAACGCCACGCCCCGGCCGCTTTACTCCCAAGGAAAGCAGGCCGGTACCCACTGATAGGAGTCTGGGTGGGCCCCAGAAGCGCCTGGCTCGCAATAGCAGACAAGTTCGCAGCATCATTACTTGGATAACTTTCATTACACACATCGCAAACTGAATTAGACTACACCACGGAAAGGCCTACACAAAATGAGTGTAGGAGTCGTTTAAGAACAAAATAGGCCATTTAAAAAAAAAGGAATTGTAACAATGCGAAGGTTCAAAGAAAGACGTAAATGGTGTATATGCATTCCACGTGTCCGAAGTTTTGTACAACCGGCGACAGATGGAATTGAATCCGAGACCCTTCAGATGTTTGGACTGCAGCAACACTACTAAAACAAAAACAAAAAAAAACTGCAGTAGGCTATCAGTTTATCAAATGCACTTAGAGAATTTAACAGCGAAGTACACGTACATAATTAGCTAATTTTCCGGTTAGTTAAGAAGAAAGTCTTGTCTGGTCGTTTAAAACTTAACCTCCATTTCAACAGCAGGGAGTACAACTCTGACTAATGCAACAACGAAACCAGCCAGCAATACCGTTACTGTAAGTGGACTACAGGAAAGACATTCTTAACGCAAATGAGTAGGTTGTGTTTTACATATAATTTTAAAAATGACGACGGTTGTTTAAAGAATCAAAAGAAGTGCAAGTTATGTAACAGGGGTGGCCAGCTATCAAAGCCTCGGGAGCCGCGATTTAGGTAAAAGACTTGCCTTTCTCCTTCAAGCAATCCTCATATGTAAAGTAGCAACACTTCACTGCTTCAGAAAACGCTGCCAGCGCCTCTGTTAGCAACATCAGAATTACTCACTACTTGTTGAGGAATCCACCAAATGCTGTAATGTTCAATTATTAATTTTACAGGGAACTTGCACTAGTGACCTGCGCCAGCCGCGTTTTTGCCCCTACTGTAAGACATCAGATGATATACTGGTATATAGTACGTTTATTGTGAATGGTGACATGGAATTGAAGGAAAAAGAAGCAGTTTGGACGTACTATAATGCTATATTAAGACATATTTACAGACTCCAGCTACAACGATGCACCTGCTGCAGTCAGAAGAGATGTTCTCGAGATAGAAATCTGAATTCAAGGCAGCCGATAACACGAATGCGACTTTCGGCTTACGGTCTTCAGCAGGTTCGGAATATCCTTCACTGATGGTGATAAAGTCAAGCAAATTTAATCATACTTCCAGAGTTACTTCGAATTCACCTCCGAACTACACGCCAAATGAGTGGCAAATACGTAATGAAATGGCTGCGATGTTAAATTGAAGTCACTTTGTGCTTAAACTCAGGGCCAAGCTGAGAACAAATCTACACCTTGAAGCACAGACTGAATGATAAGCCCCGTTAACCTTTTGACGTCCAACGACGACTATAGTGGTCGTACCGCACCGCTAACCTCTAAATGTTGCATTTTATATATTTATTCAACAAATAGGGGTACTGAATATTTTAAACATGGTGTATACTGTCCGTTTTTTTCCTCTTCAAAATGCAGTTTATTTCATAATTCTAACGTATTTGGTTCCTGTGTTATTCACATTTTATATACAGAATGTGCTAAAATTTAAAAAATATTTCCGGCGCCAAAAGGTTGATCATGAAGTTCCACGCTTTTTTGAACCGAAGTTTCGTCACTTTTGCTCACAAGACCCCATAAATGGATTCCATCTTGCGCCAGTTCAATCCGTTTCACACTTTACACTTTTCAAATGCTTTATAATAGGCCTATATATTCCACTGTACACCGCCGCCACGCAAGTCGTCTTTCTCTTTCAAGCTTTTCAACTGAACTCTTACATAAACTGCTCAGCGTCCTCGTGCCCGAAGGTTGCCCTCCTCGAATTGATCAGTCTACATATATTCGGTAAAGTCACATATTTTAAACCTTCAGTTAATGTAATATTCTCCACGCTGCTATTGCTTCCTCCTTCTTAGAGCAAAATGTCATCTTGAGCAATTAGGATGATACAGTAAGTTTCAGACCGATGCAAAAACAGGTAAAATTGACTTTATATGATCCAAATTCCGTGCACTAATCAAATTAATACAATATCAACAAATGCACTTTCGTAACTGTAGGCCTAATTGTATTTTTGTTTATACCTACAGGAAGATGGCCAAATAAATGGCCCAAACATGTTGCAGGGTACCTTGTAATTAAGCTACATCAAAATATCTTTTCTCGTTTGCTGGTTTTGATATTGTATTAACGTAAAACTGAATTTTTACGCACTTTCACAAAATTGCGAGAAGCGGCTATTAGCTTCGTCATGTCTGCCCGTCTGTCCGTCAGTATGGAATAACTTGGCTCCTACCAGACAGATTTTCACGAAATTTTGTATTTCGGTATTTTCCAAAATCTGTCGAGAAAGTTCTAGTTTCTTTAAAATCTGACAAGAATAACGGGATGAAGACGAATACACATTTTTGGTCATATCTCGCTCAATTCTTAGAATAAGAATCATTTCAGACAAACGTTATAGAGAATATCGAAACACATACTTTTTGTTCTATCATTTTTTTAAAATCCTGTCGTTTATGTGAAAATGTGGAAAAATAATGCAGCGCCGGACAGGTCACAGATGAGAATATGGCGCATGCGCAAAGCATGCAGAACACGTAAAGCTAAAAACGCAAACTAAAAGTATGTAGTATTTATTGCATTCCCACAGCAACAATGGTTGCACGAACGCGCCTCAGTGTTACCTTATACGCACACTGCCCGTCTTGTTCATATTCGCATCTTCAGACTTTTACACATTGAGAGGACAACCGCTTCTAAACTAAATGGTACATCTGTTCGAAAACAAAGAACATGACACAAAACGTGAGATTACTGAGAAAGATCGCACTTCAGGACTTTTCCTATTTTTCCCTGTGCCAGCATAACAGGAAGACTCGTACCCATTATATTTAACGTGTTCTTGCGCTGATGGCCGTGTGGAATGTACTACACACAGAACAATGTCGTTTTAGATGTATTTTGTTCCATTTACTCTTCCCCCTCACTCACTACATTCCGCTTACTACTGCACTGTCCCTATTACAATATAGTATCAGTGTATTCACTTGTACACATGCCGACAGAGATCGGTGGACTGAACGATGTAACTGCCACAACTCCCACTCGAATTCCAAACTATCAGGAAGTCTTGTATTTCCTAGAATACGACCGGAGTTACATCCTGAAAGCAAACATGGTAATAAGAATGAAAGCCAATAGCGGTTAATAGGGCTTCTCTTAATTTTTTTTTTTCAAGTAAAAAAGTAAAACTACATGTGAATGTTCTAACCCCGCGCTTCTACGTATGCAGGTAGGTTAAAAAATACCACCTTACATCTTACACGGCATAATAATATCAGAAAATTATTATCTACAAAAAATGCTTCATAAAATATATCTAGTGTTTCAGACGTAAAAACTTATTTAATGCAATAAAATATTTATTTAATATTTATTTATTTAACCCTTATGCTGCTAATGTGGAGTATATGGTGAGCTCCTAATAATGCCAGCAAATGGCAGATGGGATTTAACTTGGCGTTTAAAGGGTTAATGCAATAAAATATTAAGAAACATATTTGACAACTAAATACAAGTTAAATTATTTTTTGTCCGGAGTTTACTATTTCTTCAAATCATCGTCGCCACGTGCACCCTCAATGTATCTTCGGTCAAGCTGTTAATAAAATACGTTAGAAGAATAAGGATTCGATCAAACGCCTTTCCGGAATTTTTGATCCCACCATATTCAAAATAAATTCATCATTTCAAACAGTAATGTTTAGTAATGAATAACCACAAGTATAATGATATTAGACTGATCGGAAGATACGCACAAACATACGCACATGTAGGGTAAAACAGGGTTCCGGAGGGCAAGATATTTTGTTTTACAGCCCTCTAGAACGTCAGGGTTGTTGTGTTTTACACTAACGAATTCCACACGCGCTCTGCTCGTCTCTCTGTGGGGAATGTTCTACAGAAACGTCAGAAAATATGAAGAGAATGGAAGGAAAACGAAGGGAGAAGAAATTATTAGGAAACAATGATGATGATTAAGGGTCAGTCTTGGAGATGCCTGCTTTGTGGAAGCAGACCGCCAATTATTTTAGGAGAAAGGTTGTTAGCCATAAATATTGGTGCGAGAGCCTCTGTGAGACACAGAACTTCCAGAAGATCCGTGGCAGACATGACAGAGAAGAAAAAACTGGTAAGTTTATGGGCAGCCAAAATCCAATGTAAAATTGCATATGCAACTTTTCTTAAATGTATTCTATAAGTACATTAAATTCAAACATACATTTATTTCCAAGCAAAAATCAATGTCACGTTCAAGTCTACAACAGAACCTCACTAGAAGGCAATGTATTTGAGAGATGTGATTGTGATCCAAAAGCTTTAATATTCATCATTCGTGTTACGTTTGTGACGAAACACTGCACGTAGATTGGATTCAAATGCCTCGTTGAATTCAATAGATCGCAGCTTATTTTCATTGTGTTTACTGGATTAATATGGAATTTGTTGTACCTAAATACACTGCCTATTTATTCGTGTGTGTGTGGATTTGTGTGTGTGTGTGTGGATTTGTGTGTGTGTGGATTTATGTGTGTGTGGATTTGTGTGTGTGTGGATTTGTGTGTGTGTGGATTTGTGTGTGTGTGTGGATTTGTGTGTGTGTGTGGATTTGTGTGTGTGTGTGGATTTGTGTGTGTGTGTGGATTTGTGTGTGTGTGT
>Ga0123357_10012411_pt1 | contig 10993 bp, 11 predicted proteins | sample TergutEmb28metaG_FD_89873 | JGI IMG/M metagenome (GOLD analysis project Ga0123357, IMG submission 89873) | Embiratermes neotenicus P4 segment gut microbial communities from Petit-Saut dam, French Guiana - Emb289 P4 | ecosystem: Host-associated > Arthropoda: Insects > Digestive system > Gut ... | reverse complement strand
TAACCCCGCCCCAAAAAGGGGGGGGGGGGGCCCCCCCCCAAACCCCCCCCCGGTTATCCCCCGGGGGAGCCCCCCCCCCCCCCCCTATTGTCAGTAGGAGGCCGGATAGGTCCCAGAACCGGACTGAACACTTTAGATTAGAAAATCTTTTACCCCTGCTGGGAACCTAACCGAGGTTCCTAGGTTGTCCAGCCCGTAAACTAGTGTCCGGGCTGCAGCCCGGACACTACTCCAGCCTACCGCACCTTACGTCCAACATACAGCAAACCAATTTGGTAATCAACAACATAGTCGCGAGCTCCTGATGATGGGCATAGTAATGCCCGAAACATGTTGAGCCTATAAGCAGTACAATAAAATAATAAGTGGCATCTAGTTGGTTTTTTATTCTTCAGTTATCACAATGATGCACGGTCCAATAAACATCACAAACATGAGGGCTTTCGCCGCGAAGTGAGAACTGCGCTCTTCTGGGTTATCGTTTCTAAACATTTTCTCTTCAAATGAAGTTGGTATATTATGTTCTGTAGACGTATTTATCGTGAAGCTTTCCACTCCATGCATTTTCATAAAGTAGTTGTATCTTTAATTTTCCAACTAAATGCACATCTACAATTGAATATTTGTATTGTATACTAAATATCTCCTACATGTATCGGCGCCCACTTTGTCATCCTCAGGGAGAACTCTTTATCACTTCAAACCCATCTGCTTATTGTAAGGTAGTTGCATTGGTTGAGTTACAGAGCATGAAATGTATCGTATATGGGGTTTTTTTAGAAAGTTGTTTACAATTATTAAAACAATATTGTTTCGTAGTTATGGCTTAAAAGTTTCTTTATATTAAAAACCCTTGCCTGAAGCATGTTGACGCTTGTCGAAATAACATAAGGATTAACCTTTCTCTACCTACAGGCGTCAACATGCTGTAGACAGGGTTTTATGCCTTCTGTTAGGAACTTCTCGTGTGTTACCTGTATGTCGTGCATTTTTAAAAGGACATGGTACTGTACACCAGCGGTTCTGTACCGGAAAGTGTCCTCCTGGTTATATTAGATTCATATATACGTTGTCAAATGCAAGTTTTGCTGACTTTCTTTTTGTACAAAAATTTCTCCGTGCGTGAATTAAATAAAGTTTGTTTACAAGGAAAACGTCCATATCTTGTGAGATTTTGGATTTGGACAGCGGTAACTGTGAGAATTGATTCCTTGTGGGTGTGACATCGTGTGGTTTGGTAGATAAGTACCGAAGTTTCGCACGAACGAGCGAAAAGTCCTTCACAAAAATAATGACAGTAGTGGTAATAAATCAGGAAAACAGTGAATACGAGTATCTGCAACAGGAAAGTGGGCTACTGCTTGTTTCCATTTTGTTGCCATAAACGTGCTCATGTAGGCGACAACGGTTTTTGTCTGCACTCAGGTCTGATTACGTGTCTCAGTGAGGTGCGAGTTTATACGTCCGGTATGTAGGCGTACGCGTTTTTTTTTTTTTAAAGAAAGTGTTGTAAAAACGATCATGGCTACCATTTCTAGGCGCGTTCTCAAAGTTGCGAAGAGCGACTGTTGTCACCTTAGTATGACTTTCTGCATGGAACAGCCCGGCTCCCTTGGACGGATTTTCGTGAAATTTGTTGATGGGGACTTATTAAAACAGAATATGGTTTTGGTTGAAAAGAGACAAAAATAACGGACACTTTTCTTGAATACCTAGTTACATTTGTGATCATAGGTAAAGGTCGCCCCGTAAAATGCCACTGGAAGCACCGAGGGTGTGTAGATGTATACCTGTGCTCCTGCTTAACCTCAGCTCTAGGTGGGGGTGGGTGGTCAACGCCGCTCCTCGGCTGCTTTACGCCCGTCAAAGGCCCTGTACCTATTGTACAGGAGCCTGGATGGGGCCTAGGGCCTGCCTGGACGAGTGTGAAGAAGGGAATATATCTTGGACCTACCGGGGTTCAAACCCCGAACCTTTCAGCCGGTAGCTATATGTACTACATATCCAGGCCCCTCCATTTATAACATCACGTCGAATTCGTGCGGAATGGTGATAAGATTATGGTACAAGTTGCAGAGAAAATCGGACCCACGTTTCATGTAAGATTTTTTTTTTCACAAATCATACCATTTTCCAGATTACGTAAAATATTGCAGAGCCAGATAGGCAATAGATAACATGGAGCATAGAACGTTTGAATTGCATGCCTGGTGATTAAGATAAAGATATATAAAGGCCAAAATATGAAAGCGGGGAATGGAAAAGTCGGACGAATCGAGAACTAGAAGAGATGAACAAAGGAGAAAATATAATAAAATGGATAAAAGGGCAAAGGATAAGCTGGTTAGGTCACCTAGAGAGAATGGAGGAGGATGGGATACCCAAAAAGATCTTCACTCAAGAACTGGAAGGGACGAGAAGAAGGAGAAGACCCAAGGAAAGATGGAAAGAGGAAGTAGAAAGAGATCTTCGAGTGCTGGGAGTGAGAAGTTGGAGAGAGTTGGTGGCCGATAGGAAAAAATGGAAGGACATTGTTCGACAGGCCAAAGCCCACAGTGGTCTGTAGTGCCAATGGAAGAAGAAGAATGTATAAAGGCCAAGCAACCCCCGGACCTGCCCTGAGGGTTCCAGTAGGTGGAGGCTCCCAGATTTTATGACAATCGGTGGATGAAGGTGGTAAGGTTGTCAGCCCTATGCATGATAAAGATAACAGAGTAATAAAATTTAATACCCACTGCTGTCGACCAAATGAAACTTTGAGGTGGAGGTGCGTTTTGTATGACGGATAATTAAGGCACGAATTCGTGAGATCAGAACGCGTCGCAGTGTTGCGTTATATGTACATTTCTTATTCGTTGTGTGTCTTAAATGGGACGAAAGTTGACGTTGCTTCTGCATTGAATGAATAGTTTAATCCCAGAGTGCACAATGCTCAGGTGCCTCTTCGTCGCATACCAATTGTCCATTTCCATTGTACTTTGTAACCTGCATTTTCCCTTTCCATAACAGGATGTTTGGCCGTGAATTGAAACAGCGTTGTTAAACCCATCTTTTTGCAGTTTAAATCCTTTGTACCGTTTGTTGTTGTTGTAAGGAAACCATTTAGAAAGTTTGGACTCATATTTGCCCTACTTTTTTCACCACAGGAGACTGAATTTAAAAATTACGTATTGAGTGAACTGTGCTCCACTTTACAGAATTTTCCGAACTGCTGTTTGTAGCCTATAGGCCTGCAGGCGGACGCTTCCTGTCGTCTTAACAGACCGCAGCTGCTGAAAGCAGTCTTGATGCTTGTCAGCTGTTGGTGACGTACCGCACATGGGAGGAATGGAATGGCGGTTTTCTTCCTGTCTTCAACGTGGCAAGGTCGGGGCTATTTCTAGACAAGGCCGAGTTGCTAGGCTTTGCTAGGCCAGGCCTGCCCTCTGTCACGATGTTTGATCCTGTCTTCTCACCCACCCATACCATTTGTATGTCACACTAATCTCCCTCGCTTTCCTTTCCGTTACTCAGTTTAGTCTGAGGATAGGTACAAAATATTCAGAAGGAACGTGGCATAAGAGGAGAGACTGTTGTGATGTGTCTGTGTTTATGTACTTGCCTGCGGTTTGACATTTTACTGTCCGATCATTCCACTAGAGTCGTCCAGCAATCGAGCCGCTAGGAATAGTTTACAACATATTCAAAGTTGCCTTTCATTCTCTCAGGATCAGTGATTAGATCGGGCTTGGAAGTGTTTTGTTTTGAAATTGTAAAATCTCGTATGACATAAAGTAAATTTGGAGCCTGGTACTGGGCATACCTCTGTTGTAGATTCTGACTTTTTGTTGAAGTGCTATGTAGCCTGATTGTTTCTACAGAATGGAAATTAATTTAATGTTTATAATTTTACCAACATATGCACAAATAAGTAGTGTAAAATTAATAACAGTAATAACAGTATGAAACATGCTTCATGTCACCCGTCTGGCGCTTAGAATTTTGAGGTGACTTCTAGAATATTGGGAAATTTGTACGCCTGTATATTAAATCCAGTCACACATGTTTAAGTATGTATGTCGTCTGTTTGAATTTCAGTAATGGTACCACACTGTTCATGGGCAAAGAAGTATGGGCCAAAAGTGACATGGTTTAATAGTTATAACAGTCTTCATTCATGTGCTTCAAGTTTTCTTTCCTCAGGATAAAGTGATTATACGTATATAAACTATTACTAATGACTTTTCTTGTAATTAAATGTTAAATTTTTACAGTGAAGTTTAAAAATATTATTCAGACTCTTGTATGTTCGTAGCATTATACAGAGTATTTCAGAAATGCAGGGTGCCACAAACATTTGTCTGTAAACATCTGTCCCTGGACGCTTCGTCTTGGAGTTATGAGCCCTCGTATTCTGGAAGTAAAATGATAAAATGCGATGTGAAAGGCAGTCCAGAGGAGAAACGTTTATGTACAGATTGCTGATTTCGACTACGCAGATTGTTGCTGTGGCAACAGAAATGTATAAGAAGTGCTCAGAACGTTGTCCGCATACTTCCACAGAGCGCTCCGCCGGTTTAACTGAGAATTTTCGCACGCGCTAACAAATTCCAGGCGTGTTACTAATTAATTAGCATCCACCCTCCCTATGTTGTACCTAGTTCCGCTGCAGTTCTAGGCACTTTCGCAAAATTGCGAAAAGCTGCTATTAGTTTCGTCATGTTTGTTTATCCGTCCTTGTGTCCGCGTGGAACAACTCGGCTCCTACTGGACGGATTTTCATGACGTTTACTTATAGTATTTTTCGAAAGTATGTCAAGAAAAGTTGTAGGGAAAATAACAACACATTTTATGTTCAATAACTTTTTTTCCCCCCCCCGAAAATCTTGCCATTTATGAGATAATATGGAAAAATACGTAGAGCCGGGCAGGCCACAGATGGCAATATGGAGCATGCGCTTTGCATGCTGGATACCTAAGGCTACAGACACACACTCAGATTATGTAATACTTATTACTTTTCCACTGCAACAATGGTTGCACGAACGCGCCTGAGTGTTACGCTATATGTACATTGCCTGTATTATTTACTACCGTCTCACATACTGCATTTTTAAGTTGGCTCAATAAATAAAAATCTAGGATGTTAAAGCCAATTATTCTTGCGGGGCATGCAACTGTTCCGCCCCGACCTCCCCGTCTCGTTGATTGAGTGTTGCAGTACGGCCGCTGCATTCGTTCGATGTTTCTCTTCTCACAAATGGCCATAGCTTTAAAACGAAACGTCCAAGGATTCGTATTTACGTGGAAAATACTCGCTATTTGCATGCAAAGAACACGCTTTGAAAGTGGCGCTATGTATTTTTAGAAACGCTTTACATCTTTGTATTGATGTAATAACACGTTCCGCGCGATTGTTTTCATGCACCTGCGGTTGAAAAAAAGCTAGGCGACGTTGTATCGTTCTTGTGTTTTGGATCTGGAAATCCAATCCTCCTTACTGAATAGATATCCTTCCACGTTTTGAAGACACTATATGCCGTAGAAACGTGGTTTGTTTCAGGTGTCAATACCCTGCTTGAATGTGGTGGCGGCGGCGGCTGCGGCTGTGACGATGATAATTTAATTTCTCATTTAGTAACGTGATAGTTTAACAGCACAGGGCCAATTATAAAGCTAACACAAAAAGTTCAGTATTAACAGAACTAATATACAAACCACACGTACAAGTACAGGGTCAATTTAGAAGTAGTACAAAATACACAAAATTTACAGAATCTAATATATAAAACGCACTTACAGGTTAGATTTATCACAGGATCAGAGATTAGACAGTTTCTGAATTATGTAGTAAAACTATGAGATATTGGCCAATCATATTAACGGAGACCAAACGTCCATTAGTATCACTGAAGTATCTTGCTATGTGTTTAACGTCCGGGGATGAAACAGAGGCAGACCACCACATCTAGATCGGCTGTAGGGTTCGTACATGCTCCATTTCTTTGGGTACCAGGAGTCTTTCCGCAGCGGAAAATTGTTCGCAGTTTCCGGCTAACGTCTCGCCTTTATTTAGTTTCAGGATTAAGTTTGCTGGTCTGTACCTTCACACCCCGTTTCGTCTTCAGAACGTGTTGGTTAATGAAGCACAAGGACAGCTGCCTGATATACATTATTGTCATTATTATCATAGTTGCATTTTCGTTATGATTCTCTTCTGCAATCGACATTAACATACCTTAGGTTCACATAAGAAAATAATAAATATAGTCAGTCCATGCACGACTTTACTGTAGTAATTATAAATGGCAGCTACATGTTTTGGCTACAAAGTAGCCAGCATCAGGCTCTGTATATAGGAAGTATAAAAGGCAATTAGGTACCTTTACATTACATATACTCGTAGTTACAAATGATCATTGGACTATATGTCGGTCCTACATGTAGACGTATACACATAGAAAAGCATTTACAATGTGAAAGGTACTCTATAACATTGAACAGCTAGGTTATATAATTTTTAAAATGAAGGCTAAGAACTTCGATGGAAGTCAGTGTTCTGTGCTGGTGGTGGTGGTAGCAGTAGTAGTAGTAGTAGTAGTAGTAGTAGTAGTAGTAGTAGTAGTAGTAGTAGTACGCCGCTTGTGCGGGCGATTATAAGTGTAGAAGTGGTGAGCCGATGTGGTGTGTTGTCCTATATAGGCGATATATTGTGTTTTGCCGGACTGTATTTTTTTATGTTTTCTAGAAGCACAATGAGGTTGCCAAACCTTAAAAATACGTTAGGTTCCTCTTCGCAGTTTCGTTGTTGTTAGTTTTATAATTATGCCTGTGGATGTTTTCTTGTGCTTGAACAAGTTGTATCCTCGTGCGATTAGTGTTGCGTGTACACGCATTCCACTGCAGACCCGACTGCCTGTAAGCTTAACTCAGAAGTTATTGAATATATTAGCAGTTGTAGTTTTTTATTATAATGGTGTATTCAATGTGTCACGTTTCTTACTTTCACTATCCTAAAACTTCGTTATTTATGTGAGTCTTGAATATTGGGTTGTGTTACCACTGGTTGTGATTTGGTACTTATACAGTACTGTACGGGCCGGGTAGCTCAGTCGGTATAGCGACTGACCACGGGCTGGACGGTCCGGGATCGAATCTCGGTGGGGACGAGATTTTCCGCCCGTCCAGACCGGCCCTGGAGCCCACCCAGCCTCCTTTAAAATGGGTACCGGGTCTTTCCCGGGGGTAGAGGCGGCCGGGGCATGCTGCTGACCACTCACCCCCTTCTAGTGCCGCGGTCATGGAAGAGTAGAGCTATACCTCTACCCACTCTCTGGGCCACACTGGGCCTGTAACGGGGTCACTTTACCTTTACCTTTTACAGTACTGTACAGCTTTTGTATTATCATGTTTATTGCTTCATGTTTTCGATGGCACGGGGTTATTTACGTGTAGCAGCTTATAAGAGCTCTTGTGCTGGTTTTAATTATGATATTTAAGTCTAATATTGTGTGGTAGCTGTTGTACTCGTTTTTATGATTGTGTGCGCTAATGAGTGGGAGCGGTACTGGTTTTGTGCCTCGTACACCATTTCTATAAGTCTTACGGTTCTGAGATAATTAAAGCTCTTTAATGCTGCGTCATCGAGTGCACTAGGACTGTTGGTCTGATTTGATCAACTTTTGTATTGGAGGTTTTTGCATAAATCTGTCGAAACATCTCAAATTTCAAGCAGGTATTTGAATGAAGTTGTTCGATACACGAGAGCCCGAATACAAGCCGCACCGTTAACCACGAATATAGTATTTTGACTAGTAAGAACGAAGCTTCAGTTGATCAACTATGCCTATGTTTCATGCACTTTCAATTTAGATACGCATTACAGTGTAGTTCATTAACCCTCATCATATCAACTCATGTATTATGCATAAACTTTGCATATATGTTACTTCTCTTTCTCCATGCCTTTTCTTTCAACATACGTGTTAAGGTAGGAATGAATAATCCGACTGCTGTGAATAAACACCGGTATTCGGTATGGTTCGCTCGCGGACTAAAGCCATGGAGTTTAGTTTTATTCGGTTTCAAAGAAATATAAGAGCGGAATTTTTACGACTTTTGGAAAGAAACCCTCCCCCTCCCCCCGCCACCCGTGTACTGCTGGAGGAAAACCGCAAATTTCAAGTGAAACGAATAAAAGAACTGATGGTTGAATGCATTGATCGTCAGGAATAGGATGATATATTACAGCGAATTGTAGAACTGATATATTGTGCGAATTGAAATCGGCTTTAAAACATAAACAAGAAATTTTATGTAACATGGATACATTAATTTTGTAAGCAGATAAATCAAGTTTTTGTATACGCCAGTTTAATTGCAGGCAACTGAAACCCAAGCCGGTTTATTTTACAGTATCTAATTAAAACCGCATGAGTGACATAGCAAATGATTTGAGGGATTAATTAAAATCGAGTAGTAAACTTTTGCACGCCCACTCGCAAGCAGGGCATGAAACCACAGATGTTAAGATTCTGTTTAGCTTGCAGTGTTTACTGGCAGTTGTAACTCGAAGTGTGTTGCTACAAAAGAGCTTTTGGCATCAATTTCTGCAACTCTTGCCGGCGAAGAAATTTTTGTGAGATGGATAACTGACTGAAAATGAACCTCGACTAAACAAGCTGGTGTGCGTTGTGACTAACAAAGGTCCTCCTGTGACGGTATTAAGAAACGGCTTTGGAGGAGCAGCTTGTGGAAAGTAAAGCACAGTAGGAAAACTCACATCTGCCATTGTATAATACACCGATAAGTCTTGTGTGGCCGAGTATTAAAATTGGAGAACTTTTTTGAAATGTGTCAGTCGTTTACTTCGTTTCGGAAGATTAATATCGTTCACAGTTTGCGTCCTCTCTTCTCGATATTGATAATGAATATGAATTTTTGTCATGCTGCATTCAAACCGGCTGGCTATCTTGCCACAAGGCGTTGAAAATAGTTTCATGTTTTGGTAAGCAAAACTATTGCACTTTTTTAAAAACAGAAATTACAAAATTTGGTGCATTCTGAAATAAGCGAATCATTCAATCCGTGTAAGTCGTGTCTGTGGTTGGTATACTACTCAAAATACAAGGTTGTTAAAAACCAAATTTGGTAACACATTTCAAGATTTTAATCGGTATGAAATGAAATTGTCCATGTTTACTGCACCGTATTGGGCACGCGGTGGGGCAGTTGTTTGAAGCACTGCCCTATAACACGGAAGGTCCCGGGTTCGATTCCCGATGGAATTTTTCATTGTAATAATCCTTTCGGCCGCACTGTGACCCTCGGGTCGACTCAGCCTTTAAGAGAAATGAGTACCAGGAACATTTCCTGGGGGTGGGGGGGGGGGGGGAAGGCGGCCGGTGCTTAGGGCTGACAACCTTACTGCCTCCGTGTGTCGATTATCTAGAAATCTCGGAGCCTCGACCTCCTGGAACCCTATGAGCCTGTAATAGGCCTGAACAAGGGTTGCTTTTCCTTCACTATATAATTTTCATGCTAATAAAGCAGGCAGGGATATACAAATCGGTCAGAATTGCAATGTTATTCATTTCTAAAAGAAAAAGTGGCATTGGGCTGCAGAGGTTTTACGCCTACTTGCTTGCGTATCGATTCGCAAAAACTGTTCAGTTTGCTTACCAGCTATGTGCGTGTGGTAGGACGTATTTTTTTGAACCGTTGTTGTCACACACGGAATTAAACAAGATCGCGATCACGACTAACAGATTCACATTTGTCATCAACGATGAAACTGGCTTCAGCTAGCAGAATTTTCAGCGTGGCACAGGTTACTCGCAAATATGGGGCAGGAATAATGTGAAATGCCAACTTGATGGAACAAGGTAATTTTATTGACGCATTCTTAGCTCGACAAGTTTCGGGCGTATGCGCCCGAAACTTGTCGAGCTAAGAATACGTCAATAAAATTACCTTGTTGCATCAAGTTGGCATTTCACATTATTTCATGAGGTAATGAGGTAACAAGCTGCACGGAAAAACAACCCTCATGGGGTAGGAAGTCTTTGATTAGAGGTGGGAAATCAGAACAGTGCTCGACTGGGTAAACTAATTTATTTATTAATTTAATTTTGCATCTGTATTTGGAATTAACAGGGGCTTGTTTTATTTACCACATTTACAGTGTCGTGGTATTTTTGTGGTATTGATAGGGTACCTTTTATTTATTTTTAAAAATTCTTGCTCGAGCTTCGAACCTCGTAGCTTACAGCGGCCCGCACGCTTCAGTGAGCTTGGCAAGACTCCTCTTTTTTCTAGATACGGAACGTTTTGGTCTAATGGATAACACTACTCCTTGTTCTGGAGTTCCTGACTTCGAATCGCGTCCTAGAGACCGCTGTCCTCTCTGAGCTTTCTCGTGGTTTTCCCTCATTTGCGCCACATACGTGGCTGAATTGTACCCTCACGTTACGCTGCGATTGTTTCCTGCCATATCCTTTCCAGTTCGTTCCCAAATTTCTGTACGTTCGACGCTATAGGCCTCTAAAGTGACCGTGTTGCTAGCGCTGTATAGTTGTCCTTCTGGTCTTATGAGCGCGCGCGTGTGTGTGTGTGTGGGGGGGGATTAGATGGATGCCTCTACACTTTATCCTGTTTAGTAAATGGTAAGTTGTTAGCTTCACGCCTGGCCGCTTTATCCCCTGCGGAGGAGTTCCGATTCCCACTGGGTGGGCCATAGGAGCGGCCTGACGTTTTGGCCGTAACAAAATCTGCCGTCCTTTCTGGGAATGTAACCGCGATTCCTCTGTCGTCCACCCCTTAGCTTAGTCTTCGGGCTATGCAGACTACGCTATGCCGGCTCTTATAAACATAAATACGTAAATACAAGATTCTTAGGTCTCCTTCTGTTGGAGGGGGTTCAGTCTAAATATTTGGCTGTATTCAGTACTTACTGCCCCGATCGATGCTTTTTTTTTTTTTTTTTTTTTTTTTTTGGTTTTTTCTTTTTTTTTTT
>Ga0123357_10012410_pt1 | contig 10993 bp, 7 predicted proteins | sample TergutEmb28metaG_FD_89873 | JGI IMG/M metagenome (GOLD analysis project Ga0123357, IMG submission 89873) | Embiratermes neotenicus P4 segment gut microbial communities from Petit-Saut dam, French Guiana - Emb289 P4 | ecosystem: Host-associated > Arthropoda: Insects > Digestive system > Gut ... | reverse complement strand
TAAAGGTTGCTATGTGCGGAGAGATGGCGGGCGATCCTTATTTTACTGTCGTTCTTCTCGGTCTCGGGCTTGACGAGTTCAGCGTTTCGGCTCCGCAGGTTCCTAAGATTAAAAAAGTCATAAGGAGCGTCTCTTTTGGGGATTCAAAAGCAATAGCCGAAGAGGTTCTCAAATGCAGGGATAAAGAAGGCATAGCGAAGGTGATGAAAAAAATTAAGAGCGACAACTGATGTTATAGTCATTTCCCTCGCCCCTTGCGGGAGAGGGCAGGGTGAGGGGTTGTTGTTACTCGAGAAATATGTCTTTGTCATAAACGGCAACCCCTAACCCTACCCTTCCCCGCAAGGGGGAAGGTAACAACGGCGGTCATCCCTAATACGAGGAACAGGCAAATAAATGGCGAATAATTCCGAAAGCAATATAAGAAATTTTTGCATAATAGCGCATATAGACCACGGCAAAAGCACTCTGGCTGACAGACTGCTGAAGTATACCGGCACCATTTCCAAGAGAGAGATGAAGGAGCAGATACTCGACGGAATGGAGCTGGAGAGAGAGCGCGGCATAACCATAAAAGCCAAAGCCGTCAGAATGAGCTACACCGATAAAGACGGCAGGGATTATGTGCTCAATCTCATAGACACTCCGGGACACGTGGATTTTACGTATGAGGTTTCAAGAGCGCTGGCGGCCTGCGAAGGCGCGATTCTTGTAATAGACGCGACCCAGGGCGTTGAAGCCCAGACCCTTGCAAACACTATGCTTGCAAAAAACGCTCATTTAAAGATTATTCCGGTGATAAATAAAATAGATCTCCCTACGGCAGACGTGGACTCGGCTTACGAGCAGATGAAAGAAGGGCTTGACGTAGACGCCGAGCCTATTCTTGCGAGCGCAAAGGAAGGGATAGGAATAGGCGAAATAGTCGATTCGGTCATAGCCAACATTCCGCCGGCAAAAGTGACTTTGGACGAGCCGCTTTCGGCGATTATTTTTGATTCTTTTTACGATTCTTACCGCGGCGTGATAGTGATAATAAGGGTCTTTGAAGGCAGAATAAAAAAAGGCATGAAAGTGTCTCTCATGGCTTCCGGAGCCGAGTACGAGGTTCTTGAAGTCGGTTATATGAGAATAAAGCCGGTTGAAGCCGAAGAGCTTTCTTCGGGCGAGGTCGGGTATGTCGTAGCGGGAATAAAAGACATACACGATATAAAAATAGGCGACACCATAACGGAGAAAACAAATCCCACGCTCCACCCTCATCCGGGCTACAAAGAGATACACCCTTTTGTTTTTGCCGGGCTTTATCCGAACAGCACTTCGGAGTATGACGGTTTAAAGACGGCTCTTGAAAAACTAAGGCTTTCCGATTCTTCTCTCGTGTATGCTCCTGAAACTTCCGTTGCTCTTGGTTTCGGTTTCAGATGCGGATTTCTGGGTTCGCTTCATCTTGAAATAGTTAAGGAGAGGCTTGAGAGAGAGTTCGGACTTAACCTTCTTGTCACGGCTCCGAACGTCGTGTATAAAGTGAAAGTTCAGGACAAAATGCTCACTATAGACAACCCCGCAAAATTTCCTAATAACGCGGACATAAGCGAAATTTGGGAGCCGTATGTGGAAGCCACGATAATATGTCCCGCGGAATATCTAGGCGCGCTGCTTGATCTTTGCCAGAAAAGAAGGGGCAAACAAATACAGATGAAGTATATGAACACGAAGATAGTGGTTATGAAATATCATCTGCCGCTGGCCGAAATCATAGTGGGATTTTACGACGCGCTTAAGTCGGTTTCAAAGGGTTACGCTTCTTTCGATTACGAACACATAGCGCCGCAGCTCGGGGATCTTGTAAAGCTTGAAATAATGATCAACTCCGAAGTTGTCGACGCTTTTACGATAATTACGCATAAGGATAAATCCCAGACCGCCGCGCATTTTCTCACGGAAAAACTGAGGGGAATAATACCGAGGCACATGTTTGAGATACCGATACAGGCTAAAGTCAACAATAAGATAATCGCAAGAGAAAACATCTCCGCTATGCGCAAAGACGTTTTGGCAAAGTGTTACGGAGGAGACATAACCAGGAAACGCAAGCTTCTCGAAAAACAGAAAGAAGGAAAACGCAAGATGAGGCAGTTCGGCAGAGTGGAAATTCCGCCGGAAGCTTTTGTCGCCGTTTTAAAAATAGACGAGTAATAAAGACAAAGTTCAAAGTGAAAAGTGCAAAGTTAAAATAAAGGAATTGTTTTTGCCGTTATTTGAACTTTGAACTTTAAACTTTTCACTTTGCAGTTAAAAGGGGATATAAATATGCAGATAGAAGTCAAACTTTTTTTAGCCGGATGCATTCTTTTCGTCGTAGCAATGTTCATGAAGGCGATAAGAAAGAATTTTAAAACCAAGGTTTCGCAGAGCTTGTTCAAAAACGTATATTCGTGGGTGGACACACTGTGGACGGCTTTAATAATCGCGTCGTTTCTGATGTTTTTTTTCATACAGGCCTTTCAGATTCCTACGGGCAGCATGAGAAATACATTCTATGAAGGCGATCATCTCTTTGTAAACAAATTCATATACGGCTTTCATATTCCGTTCAGCGACGGCAAAAGATTTGCGGCTATAAGCCATATAGCTCCCGGCGATATAGTCGTTTTTAAATATCCTCCCGAAGCGCTGACAATTTCCGAGAGAGAGGCCGGCATAACCAAAGATCTTATCAAGAGATGCGTGGCGGTTGCGGGAGACAGGGTAGAGATAAAGGATAAGAAGCTGTACGTCAACGGCATACCTATGGACGAACCGTATGCGAACTTTTCGGATCCTAATGTCTATCAGAGTTTCAACCTTTTCAGCAATGAAGCCGAATACCAGAAAGCGTGGGAGTCCGGCAAATTCGCTTCGATTCCTCCTAATTTTATAAGAGACAATTTTGGTCCGGTCACAGTGCCGGAAGGATGCTATATGATGATGGGCGACAACAGGGATTATTCGTTTGATTCGCGTTTCTGGGGCCCGATGCGGGACAAATACGTCAAAGGCAAAGCATTCTTTTTATACTGGCCGCCGAAAAGAATAAGACTTATTTAACGGCAATTACGAATTACTAATTATGAATTACGAATCAACTACCACGACAAAAATATGAGAAACATTGCTGTTAATTCGTAATCGCCATTAAGTCGTTGATCCGTAATTTGTAATTCGTAATTGTCGTTTGAAAAGGGGGGAGTAAATGGCTTGGATCACATGGGTTGTCGCGGCAATATGCCTCGTTATTTTGGAGATTTCGACGCCTTCTGTTTTTTTCTTTCTAAGTCTTGCGGTCGGCGCGTTTGTCGCGGCCGTTGCCGCATATTTCGGCATTTCAACATGGTTTGAGGTTGCCGTTTTTGTCATTGTATCGGTAGTATCCGTATTTACCATCAGGCCGCTTTTTAAACGTTATTTGAAAAGAACCGGCACGACAAATTCGAATGTCGACGCGCTGATTGGCGCGGACGCCCTGGTTACGGAAACGATAAGTCCGTCAAAAGACGGATTTGTCAAAGTTTTCAGCGAGATATGGCTTGCCAGCTCCGCCGAGGAAATAAAAAAAGGGGAAACAGTCAAAGTGCTTTCCGTCAGCGGGACAAAGTTGTTCGTAAAGAAAATGTGAAAAGTTAAAAGTGAAAAGTGAGATTAACAGATAAACGGCAAATAAATATAAATTCTTAGAAAAAGTCAGTTTTAAATTTCACTTTTAACTTTCCACTTTTCACTCTGCCGTTAAAAAAGGAGGCTTACAATGTCAGCATCAACGATGTTACTTTTGGTCGTTTTAATATTTTTTGCCATAATTTTTATCGCCGGTGCGGTGGTAATAATTCGCCAGTACGAAAAGGGTCTTGTCGAAACTTTGGGAAAGTATTCGGGAACGAGATCTTCCGGTCCAAACGTCATTATTCCGATATTTCAGAGAATAATCAGAGTGGATATGAGAGAACGCGTCATCGACGTTCCTCCCCAGAGCGTTATAACGAAGGATAACGTCTCGGTAGTAGTGGACGCTATTATTTACTTTCAGGTTACCGACCCGGTTAAAGTCGTATATAACATTGAAAACTTTGCGCTTGCCGCGTTAAAGCTTGCGCAGACGAATTTGAGAAACGTCATCGGAGACATGGAGCTCGACAGCACTCTCACATCGAGAGAAAAAATCAACACGCAGCTCAGAGTCGTCATGGACGAAGCCACCGACAAATGGGGCGTCAAAGTTACCAGAGTGGAAATCCAGAAAATCGATCCGCCGCGCGATATTACCGACGCGATGTCAAAACAGATGAAGGCCGAGAGAGAAAAAAGAGCCAACATTTTGGAAGCCGAAGGCTTGAGGCAGTCGGCTATTTTGAAAGCCGAGGGCGCAAAACAGGCCGTAATTCTTGAAGCCGAAGCCATAAAAGAAAAACAGATTCTTGAAGCTACCGGAGAGGCGGAGGCGATTAAAAAAGTTGCGGACGCCGAGAAGTATCAAATCGACGTTGTATATAATGCGATACATGCCGGAAACCCTACAAATGACCTCATAGCTATAAAGTACCTTGAAGCCCTTGGAAAAGTGGCCGACGGACAGGCGACAAAGATATTCCTGCCGCTTGAAACCGCAGGAGTTACGGCTTCCATAGGCGGCATAGCCGAACTTTTTAAAGACCCTGCAAAGACGGCAAAAACGATCGAAAATAAAGGTAAGTAGTTATAAATTACACATATCAAAGGCGCCATTCCGGTACGGAGTGGCGCTTTTGAATTGGACGGCTATGACAGGATTATACGCGCACATTCCTTTTTGCAGAAAAAAGTGTTTTTACTGCGACTTTTTTTCCGAAGAATACGGCGGTTCCAACGCTGATATTTATATAGACGCGCTTATTTCCGAAGCTCTTATTTACGGGAAGCAGCGCTTAGACACCGTATATATAGGAGGCGGAACTCCGTCGGTTCTGTCACTCCGACAAATAGAAAAATTTTTCCGCGGATTGGATAATGTTTTTGGCTTTGCCGGGAACTCATCGGAAGTCACATTTGAAATGAACCCGGAGTCCGTTTCACCGGACAAGTTGAAACTGCTGAAAAATTGCGGCATAAACAGGCTTAGCATAGGGCTTCAATCCGCCGATACGCCGGAGCTTAAACTTCTCGGCAGAGTGCACGATTACGATATGTTTAAGAAAGCTTTTGAAAATGCCCGCAAAGAGGGCTTTGACAATATAAATGTGGATCTAATTTACGGGCTGCCCGGACAAAGTATTGCAGACTGGTCGGAAAATCTGAAAAAAGCTTTGCTTTTCGGCAGCGAACACATATCGCTCTATCCCTTGTCGGTAGAAGAAAATACGGTTTTTTATAAAAATGCCGTCTCTGTTGACGGCGATATACAGAGGGATATGTATGAAAAAGCTTCGGAGATGCTTGAGAGAGCAGGTTTTAACCACTATGAAATATCTAATTGGGCAAAGCCCGGAAAAGAAGCCGCGCATAACAGCAACTATTGGCGCAATCTTGAATATATAGGTATCGGCGCAGGAGCCTCCGGCTATCTTGGCGGGTTCAGATATCTAAATATCGAAAATATTAAAGAGTATTCGGACAGGGTTTCAAAAGGCATATCCGTAAAAGTTGAAAATGATTTTATAAATGACAGCGACCGCAGAACAGAAGCGATAATTTTGGGCTTGAGACTTTTAAAAGAAGGCGTTGACGAAGAGCTTTTTGCTCACGGGCGCACTGCGGCTGTTTTTGAAGATCTTTTGAAGCGCGGGCTTTTGGAAAGAGATTCCGGCAGAGTAAGACTTTCAAAAAATGCCGTTTTTGTTTCAAATTCTGTTCTGTGCGAGTTTATAGAATGACTGCAAAGTTCAAAGTGCAAAGTGTAAAGTTGAAATATGTTGTTTCGGCTTTGCCGAAACCTAATTTGAACTTTGTACTTTGAACTTTTCACTTTGTCTTTTTAATTTTATATAATCTTTCATTATTAATTTTTCAGGGGAAAAACATGATTAAAAGTATTCTGGGCGCAATTTTCGGCTCTCAAAACGAGAGAGATATAAAATCCATAAAGCCCATTGTGGATAAAATAAACTCACTGGAGCCTTCCATACAAAAGCTCTCGGACGACGAATTAAAAGCCAAAACCGGCGAATTTCGCGAAAGGCTTGCAAAAGGCGAAACTCTCGACGATATTCTTCCCGAGGCTTTTGCCTGCGTCAGGGAGGCGTCGGTAAGAACAATAGGCCTCAGGCATTTTGACGTCCAGCTTATCGGCGGCTACATACTTCACAAAGGAAAAATAGCCGAGATGAGAACGGGCGAGGGAAAAACTCTCGTAGCCACTCTGCCGGCATATCTGAATGCGCTGCCGGGCAAAGGCGTGCACATAGTCACCGTAAACGATTACCTTGCCAAAAGAGACAAGGAGTGGATGGGCGTAATACACGAGAAGCTCGGGCTTAAGGTAGGCAATGTCGGACATGATGTGTCGAATGAAGATAGAAGAGCGGCCTACAATTCCGATATAACGTACGTGACGAACAACGAACTCGGCTTCGATTACCTGAGAGACAATATGGTGATAACAAAAGAAGACCGCGTGCTGCGCCCGTTAAACTACGCGATAATCGACGAAGTCGACTCGATTCTTATAGACGAGGCCAGAACTCCGCTGATTATATCGGGAGCAGGCGATCAGGCGACCGATAAATACTATATCTGCGACAGAATAGTTCCGATGCTCAAAGGCCGCAAAATTACCGAAAGCGAAGAGATAAAAGCAAAGTACGACGGCGTGGATTTGTCAAAAGGATACGACTATCTTGTCGACGAAAAGAATCACACGGTTGTGCTTACCGAACAGGGCGTGCAGAAAGCAGAAAAAATACTGGGCGTAACCAACATATACGACGATCTTCAGTCAGAGTGGGTGCATCATCTCACCCAGGCCGTAAGAGCCCACGATCTTTACCACAGAGACATAGAGTATGTGGTCAAAGACGGAGAGGTCATAATAGTCGACGAGTTTACCGGCAGGCTTATGCCGGGAAGAAGATGGTCCGACGGACTTCATCAGGCCGTCGAAGCCAAAGAGAATTTAAAGATCGCCGAAGAAAACCAGACTCTCGCCACCATAACTTTTCAGAACTTTTTCAGAATGTACAGTAAAATCGCAGGCATGACCGGAACCGCGTCGACCGAATCCGCCGAGTTTTGGGAGATATACAAACTAGGCGTAGTAGAGGTTCCGACAAATAATCCGATGATAAGAATAGATAATGTCGACGTAATATACAGAACCGAAAGAGAGAAGGACAATGCCGTGGTGGAAGAAATCGACGAATCGTGGAGAAAAGGGCAACCTGTGCTCGTCGGAACGAGATCTATCGAGAAATCGGAAAAAATATCGGCGATGCTGAGAAAGAAAGGCATACCGCATCAGGTTCTCAACGCCAAGTATCACGAGCTTGAAGCGCAGATTATAGCGCAGGCCGGAGCAAAAAGCGCGGTGACCATTGCGACCAACATGGCCGGAAGAGGAACAGATATAGTTTTAGGCGCGGGCGACAACGTGCAGCACGATGAAGTGGTGTCGCTCGGCGGACTCCATATAATAGGCACGGAAAGACATGAGTCGCGCAGAATAGACAACCAGCTCAGAGGACGCGCCGGCAGACAGGGCGATCCGGGCTCGTCCAGATTTTTCCTTTCCATGGAAGACGAGTTGATGAGGCTTTTCGGCTCCGACAGAATGGCTTCGATGATGCAGAGGCTCGGGCTTAAGGAAGGCGAAGACATACAGCATCCGTGGATATCCAAAGCCGTGGAAGGAGCCCAAAAGAAAGTCGAAGGCATGAACTTTGACATAAGAAAGCAGCTCATAGATTATGACAACGTGATGAACAAGCAGAGAGAGGCTGTTTACAGGCTTAGAAACGAGATCCTTGAAGGCGAAGACGTGACCGATACGATTAAGGACATGATAAGAGAGTCGATTGATGAAAAGATTCAGAAATGGGCTGTTGCGAAATATCCCGAAGAGTGGGATTGGACCAGCATAACCGCATGGCTTTTGAGAACTTTCGGCGTTAAGTACGACATGCCGCCGGAAGAGCAGATAAGCTACGCCACTTCGGAAGCTCTTCAGGAAGATATAGCGGAAAAAGTCTTTGAAGCGTATGAGAAAAGAAAAGAACAGCTTACTCCGGAACTTTTGTCGCATATACAGAGAATGGTGCTTTTACAGATGATAGACTCTTCGTGGAAAGATCATCTTTACGAGCTTGACCAGCTTAGAAGAGGCATAGGCTTCAGAGCTTATGCCCAGAAAGACCCGAAAATAGAGTATCAGAAAGAATCTTTTGCCCTTTTCGAATCCATGATGATGAGGATAAGGGAAAGTACCGTAGAGTACATATTTAAAGTCCAGGTTGACGTAAGGCCTCAGGGCATAATGAAACCTCCGCAGGACGCCACGCAGTATCCTCCAAAGCCTAAGGCCGGCGCGGCTTTGCTCGGCGGCAAAGACAACGGCCAGGAAAAGAAAATAAAACCCAGGGATTTAAATAAAATAGGCAGAAACGATCCCTGCCCGTGCGGCAGCGGGAAAAAATATAAAAAATGCTGCGGAGCCTAAACGGCAATTAACAATTTACAATTAACAATGAACAATGAGAGACAAAGAATGCTTGTCGTTTGCCGTTAATTGTTATTTGTTAATTGTAAATTGTTAATTGAATATGAAACAGACGCATAAAAACATTTTTCTTGCAGCTTTAACAGGTTTATTGGCGGCGCTTGCTTTTCCGACTACAAACCTGTTTTTTTTGATGTGGATTGCTTTTATTCCTCTTTTCTTTGTCATTTCGAAATCAAAGCCTGCTATCTCGATACTCTACGCATTTATCGCCGGATATGTTTTTAACCTTCAGGCTAATTTCTGGCTTATAGACACGGTTTATCTTTTTGCCGGCAATTATTGGATAGCCGTAATTTTTTATATGTGCTTTTGCGCTTATTTCGCATTTTACTGGGCCGCGTGGGGATGGCTTTTTTCAACGGCCGCAAAATATTTTTCCAATACATGGATCTTTGTAATCATAGCCGCCTGCTTATGGGTGCTTTTAGAGTATGTCAGAGCCAATATTTTAACGGGCTGGCCGTGGCTTATCGCGGGCTTCAGCCAGTATACTTTTACGCTGATAATACAGATTGCCGAATTTACAGGCGTATACGGGGTTTCTTTTTTCATAATGCTTGTAAACGGCCTTTTATATTTCGGGATTGCAAAGAAAAAGAAAATTTATTTTGTTGTTGCGGCGGCAATATTTGTCTCTATTTTTGTTTTCGGAGCGTTCAGGTACGCAAAATTCCGGAATTTCGGCGAAAAAAGAGAATTTTCCGTTGCAATCATGCAGTCCAATGTGGAACAGTACAAAAAGCTTACCAATTTATACAGAGGCGAGATGCTGTCGGGCCTTGATGAGTTCGCGGAAAAGCTGCACGGTATCAATGCCGATCTTAACGTATGGTCCGAAAGCGAGATAATAAATCTTATTCCCGCCGACTTAGACTCTTACATTTTTGCCGACAAAATAGCCAAAAAGGCCGGCAAGTTCAATATAATAGGAGCGCCGTATCTCGGCGGCGACGGTTTGCTGTACAACGCCGTTTTTTATTTCGACGGAAAGGGCGGCTATGTTTCGCTGCATAAGAAAAACCACCTTGTTCCTTTCGGAGAATATATGCCGTTCGGGGAAGAGTACTCGAGGCTTCTCGGCATTCCGAACATAAACGACGACATCACAAAAAGCACCGACACCACGGTTTTTACCGACGGCGAGCTTTTTGTAGGCTGTCTGATTTGCTCGGAAAATTTTTTCCCGGACATAGTCAGGCGTTTTGTTTTTTCCGGAGCTAAAGTTTTGACAAATAACTCAAACGACGCCTGGTATATGAATTCGTCGGCGCCGTATAAACATTTCTTTGCAAACGTTTTTCGCGCCGTGGAGAGCCGCAAGGTCGTGCTGGTTGCGGCAAATACCGGCGTTTCCGCGATTGTAGAACCTACCGGCGCGATATCGGTTGCGACAAAAGTCTACGAACGCGCCATCATAACAGGTACTTTCAGACAGAATGATTTTATTACTTTTTATATGCGTTTCGGGGATGTTTTTATGAAATTGTGCTTTCTTTTTGTTTTGGTTTCGACGGCGGTTATAGTTTATAAAAGGCGCGTATCCGGCAATGTCAATAAAAAGAATTTATAAAGACGCGCTGTTGTGCGTTCTCGGCGGAGTTCTTGCGGCGCTGTCTTTTCCTAAGGCGGGGCTGTTTGTTTTAATATGGGCCGCTTTTATTCCTCTTTTGATAGCCGTAATGAAGTCGTCTCCGGCAGTTTCGCTTTTTTACGGCTTTATTTCGGGATTTGTTTTTAACGCGGTCGGGTTATACTGGCTTGTGCCGATGCTTCAGTTTAACACCGGATCTTATGTTCAGGCGTTTGCGGCGGCTTTTGTTTTGTGGGCTTATCTGGCGCTGTACTGGGCAGTGTGGTCGTTTTTCGTAAATATTTCTAAAAGATATTTTGAGCAGCCTTTTTTGCTTGCTCTTTTTGCGTCCTGCGTACGGGTGCTTTTGGAATATGCCAGAACTTATTTTCTCACGGGTTTTCCGTGGATGCTTGCAGGATACTCCCAGTATAAGTTTACCGAGATTATACAAATCGCCGAATTCGCCGGAGTGTACGGCGTTTCTTTCATAATAATTTTTTGCAATATGATGTTTTATTTCTGGCTTATCGACAGGAAAGGCGGCAAATATCTGTATGCGGCGCTGGCCGTTATTCTGATAATCGCAGTATTCGGTGCGTTCAGGCTCGACAGGTTCAAATTTTTCGGCAGCGAGGCGTTTAAAGTCGTAGTAGCCCAGCCCAATGTCGATCAGTACAAAAAGTGGGATCAGTCGT
>Ga0123357_10012409_pt1 | contig 10993 bp, 5 predicted proteins | sample TergutEmb28metaG_FD_89873 | JGI IMG/M metagenome (GOLD analysis project Ga0123357, IMG submission 89873) | Embiratermes neotenicus P4 segment gut microbial communities from Petit-Saut dam, French Guiana - Emb289 P4 | ecosystem: Host-associated > Arthropoda: Insects > Digestive system > Gut ... | reverse complement strand
TTTTGCGGATAGAGGGGTGTCACGTGGTTAGCGCAACGGTTCCCCACGGCCGTTAATCTCTGTTTTCTGAACCTGGAGCCGCTACTTTTTTTATTCAAGTAGCTCCTCAATTTGACCTCACGAATATCAATTTTTATTCAAATCCAGGCACTGGGAGCCGAGTTGTTTCTTCAAGACAGCTGGACGGACAGACCTCTTGGCGGACGGACAGAGACACGACTAAGCTAGAAGTCCCTTCTCACATTTTCACGAACCACCCTAAAAAGAGAGCGAGTCACGCCGTGAGTGACACAGTATGCAGACTAAACCAAGAAGTTCTTTATTGTCAAAATTCCTACCGTTTCACGGTACACTCCGAAATGAAACTTAATTTACATCCTTCTCTATAACGATTTTCAAGAAACTCTCAACTTCTCGACGTCATTACCAGACGTCACACATCGAATTTCACCGAACGGTCAATATATGTGGAAGATAAAATTTACTTACCCCACCAAGTAAAGAATGGCTTTCACTGCGCCGACTTTCGAAATTCACAATTGTTTAGCGAATTTCTGTGGGCTTCTCTTGTAACGAATTCTATCCATGGCTAAGTAAGTGGTAAAAATACGGAATTATTTTATGTAAGACATAAATCTTCTTCTCCGATTGTAACGTTACTCACAATTATGCAATAGCACTAGGAGAAAATTTCTGCTCATATTGATCAATAACCTATGTTCCTTGCAATAAAATGATTTTACAGTGTTTGATCCAAAAATTGCACAATCAAGAATAAATAATTGTTTGTCACTTTTGTTCCTTTACTTATTTCAACCTCTACAGGGAAGGTGTATACAAAGGCACACAAATACAGCACATTTAGTTAAAGATGTGCGCGTGTAGAATTAAAATACCTTATTGTCACTTAGAGTTACTACAATATTCAAATGTTTATAACGAGATTTAAGTTTTAAATATATTTATACTTCTTCTTCTTCTTGTGGCGCAACAGCCCCCCAGTGGGCCAGGGCCTCCTCATTCACGAGGTTTCTAGATCACAGAGAACGACGCACCATAGTCTGTAGGACTTCTCTGGAAGAGTGATCAGCCCATCACAGAGACCTCTACCTAACAACACACAACACTCTTAACAGACAGACATCCATGCCTCCGGTGGTATTCCACCCTACAGTCTCAGCAGGCGAGCGGCCGCAGACCTATGCCTTAGACCGCGCGGCCATTGCGACCGGCTTTAAACATTTTACTATTTATAATTAACAATATTGTATTTTAACTCTATATAGGCATATCTTCTTCTTCCTATAGCGCTACGGCCCTTTCAGTTTGGCTTTGGCTTCCCTTATAATTGATGTCCATTCCTCTCTATTAAATGCTTTCATTCTCCATCGTTTCACACCGTGCTTCCTTAAATCGTGTTCCACATCGTTTATCCACCTCAGTCTGGGTCGTCCTCTACCTCTTCTTCCTTCTAATTTTCCTTTAAAAATCTTCTTTACAGACCTGGTATCCTATATAGGCATATCCTTGACGCAATTTCCCCTATTTGTGTGCCTTTGTTTGTACCTCCCCGCCCTTGCAGTGGTCGAAACATGTAGTAGGGCCATAAGTGACAAATGATTATTTATTATTCATCGTGCAGCTTGTTGGATCAAACGCTGTACCAATTCTACTAATAAATTAATCGAAACCGCAAATTAAATTTTTAATGTACGGGTAGAAAATCATTCACGCCCTCAACTACGCAAAACAGGAAAGGTTCTTATTAAGCTGACTTTTACGAAACACGACATCTCTTTCTAAATAATCCTTGTAGCGCATATCATGCAATGCAACAAACGATTTCGTATCTCACGCTAGGCGACAGAGGGACGGACATGACTGCACATAAAAATGTCTTTCTTTGCTTCGTATATAACGCCTGAATATAAACTAAAATATCGTAACAAGAGTGTCAGCGAGAAGTGGCCCACCCAACTTAGGCCGTTTTTGCAGTCTTAAATTTGCCGAAGACGAATTATATCACAACCTTTCTTAGCAGAACGTTAGAAGACATGTTTTCCGATCTTACACAAAGAGAAGCCTCATTGTTGTACCACGGGACCTTTTCATTTTATTTAGCCACTCTGTCACACAACGACACAGTGTCACTTTCCAAACTACCTGAATCCTTAGCAAGACCCTTGTGAGAAAATCCACTCTCACAAGAATACGTTCCTTTCACCGTGCATATGGAGGCAGCAGACTCCATCGAAGCATTGGTATGCTCTACCAAACCTCACTGGATCACACTGCATAATACAATTAGGTCACGTGAGGAATATGTCTATAACACCACGTTTAAAAATGTATCAGCTCACAGTAGGAAGTAACCACCTACGCAAGTGCATACAGCAGGACTTTCCTTGATATGCTAGTAGGTCTTCGGACTGTGAAGAAAATGTCCGCGTTTTACCGAATCTCAAAATCCACTGTCGTGCTCACAACAGCCAGCCATTTTCTACATGCTGAGCAAGGTAAGTTATTTACGGACTGGAACCTCTAACCCAGCGACACAGTGTTACATCCGAGAAGACACAAACTTACATAATAACCTGGTAAACAACTTCCACTCCTATCTTTTTAACACCCATTCATAGACCTTAGTTACAAGAGCAATAGTACATTACACAAAGTAAGTTTTTAATTCATGTACCCATCAGTGCAATTCAAGGATCATTAAGCGAAGTCTTTCGACGTAACTCAAGGCAAAGTGCTGCCACCTAAGGCCGCGCTCGGAAAGATCAAGTAACAGGAGAAATTGTGCGGCCATGCTTAACCTACAACGGGGCTGGGTTGACTCTTACGTCATTTGAAACTTTCACTTTCTGTTTCTACAAAATATTGGCGTGTGAAAAATAAGGCATTACGTAACTTAGATAAAGAAAAGCGAAAAGAGGATACACACGAAGAACCTATGTAAAACATGTATTCATCTCCTCCCCTCGACCCCTCGAAATAATGAGTTGTGACATTGACTCAGGCTTAACCAATAGCGTTAAAGGTTATTCAGCAACCAATAAACTTCTTCGTCATTGTGTCGTAACGTTCTAGAGATCTTCTCCACCCACTTTTCGACATTTAAAAAGGTTGAATGTAATTAAGGCTACTATCATCTTTCAGAAACAATCTGAAAGGTTTGTTGAATTTTTGGCCTTCAGCTGCTTCTCTCCCGAGGTGAAAGCCGATAGAGGCCGCGCGCTTCTGTATAAAAATACTGCAGCATCCTCAGTTTCAACTGGTTTGGTCTGCAGACGTTCAGAACACTGTCAGCAGAGCTGTAATGTAAATCTCAAGACAGGGGGTTCAGACGTATCATTATGGGTTTTCCCCGGAAAGAAATAGTGCAGCCGCAGCCAGAATTGGAAATGCATGGACGACTGTGACTAAACCAAGCAACCTAATTAAGAAAAGCCAACTAATGACAGAAATTTGCACTCTAATTCCCTTGGTCCCCTTAGCCCAGGGCCTTCAATCTCCGGCCCCTCCATTTCATGCTATGCGGACGGCTTACTGACATTTTCCCAGTAACACTTTAATCGGCTGAGCGTTCACAAATTTTTTGACTTCATTTATATTTCCTGACGAACCGAAGAGCTCAAAACTTTTGCTGTCCCTCTATGGTAACGTACACCATACAGCAGCAAACACAGCAGTTCAGTAAAGTTTAAACCCTATAAATATTGGCCTACAATGATTTGATTTTGTTCATTAAAGTATGACGTATTCTTACCCTTGTGTTTAATTTAAATGCAAATAGCTACCTTTATGCGTAATATGATGAGTGGTCCGCCTTAAGTTTGATACAGACCATCCTTGTGGCCTGCATACTCTTTGAGTCACAGACACCCGGTTTAACCACTAATACATGTGACTCTAGTTTCTGGGCCATGTGAACGAGAAGCCTTACTGCTCGTGGACTAGCGCTAACGGATTTCGCGTCTCAGTTGAGGTCCTTGAAGCTGTCGTAGGTAGGTCTGCTGTGTACGTGTGGTGGCAACAACAGGGTGTTGAGTCTCTCTTCGTCAGTCTGACATCGCTCTCGCTGTATCAACGTATTGTCCACTCGCCTTATAAAAACCAACAAATGAGCTATTCAAATAATAACAGCCTCCTTTGGCCTGGGGAGGGTGAAGAGAGACTTGGTAGAATAGATGGCTGGGGTTTAAACCCAGAACGGCTCTGCCGCGGTCTCTGCGATGTGAGTTGAGGATGTCACTATCTGTGGCTGCAGGACCCCGTACCGTAGCTTCTGTCTTCCACATGCACATATTACATCCTAAAACTTACGTCACAGTACCTTGAACATCTATTCAATTATTTTCACTACTTTTCATATTGCGGTAGCGCAGTTGTTTATGGCGCTACAAACCTGAAGGTAACAGGTTCACTTCCCGGTGGGGTCATTGCGATTTTTCATTAACTTAATCCTTCCGGCCCCATTATGGCCCTGGGGTCGACTCAACCTGTAGCAGAAATGAGTACCAGGGATATATTCTTGGGGTAAAGGTTTCCAGTGCGTAGGGCTGGCCACATTGCCACATTCATGTGGTTGTTGTCTAGAAATTCTGGAAGTTTGAACCTACTGGAGACCCGTCCAGGTCTGTAGAGGGGTAGCTTTATCTTTACTATCGTATTACATAGTATTATTGATCTCTACACCAGATGGAGGTGAGTGGTCACCTTCAAGTGCCAACCGCTTTATCCTAGGAATCCTTTGCCCCTGTTCGAAATCGAACCACAATTTATGTATTGTCCAGCATATAGCCTAGTCCCTGTGTGAACTGAGCTTCCGGACTCCCCATATTAAGATGAGTCTACGTATGTGGGCGTGGAGGCATATCCCCACAATTTCTTATTCTCAGCACTAGTAGGAGGTCAACGGTCAGCTTCATGCTCCAGTCGCTTTACCCCTGGAAAAGAGCTATCCTTATCCTCTGGTTGCTGGAGCCACAAAACTGGTACCAGTGCTGTGAAGAAGAGAAACATTTTCACCTCTCCTTACTTACTTGCTTATTTATTTACTTACTTACTCCATGAAGCACAGTCCTTCTTGAAAACCTAACCGGTTCTCAACTAGTCAAGAAATTCCCCACATTTTATGGAATCCGAAGGTTCTTTACCGCATTCACAAGTGTCCGCCACCTGTCCCTATCCTGAACCAGCTCGATCCAGTCGTTACCCCCACATCCCACTTTCTGAAGATCCATCTTTATACTATCCTCCCATCTACGCCCGGGTCTTCCAAGTGGACTTTTCCCTCAGGTTTTCCCACCAAAACCCTGTATAAATCTCGTCTCTCCCCCATCCGTCTACATGCCCTGTCTATCTCATCTTTTTCGATTTTATCACCCGAACAATATTGGATGAGGAGTACATATCATTAAGTTCCACATTACGTAGTTTTCTCCACTCCCTTATTACCTCGTCCCTCTTAGGCTCAAATATTCTCCTCAACACCCTATTCTCAAACAACCTCAGCTTACTTTCCTCCCTCAATGTGAGCGACCAAGTTTCACGCCCATACAAGAAACAGGCAAAATTATAGTTCTGTTTATCTTAATCAAAATTTTTGAATAGCGAACTGGAAGACAAAGATCCTGCACCGAATGATAGCAAGCAATCCCTGACTTCAATCTGCTCTTAAAATTCCTTCCCGAATAGAATTTTAATTTGTTAAGGGAATGGAAAACCGTCTTGCAAATAAGGTTTGAAGAGCAGTGAAGTGTATACAATTGTACCCACATTGTCAAGAGATCCGTCGATTATTTTCATGTTAATTTGTGGTCATGATGAAACCAAGGAAGTTACTACTCGCTTTGCCCTGATGTTCGGACCTTGTGATGTAAAATGCACACACAATTTTGTAGCGAAAGTGCCTTAATATACGAGACTACAGACTCTAAAATTTTAGCTTTGATATGGACATTTGTGCTTTGTGTTAGTGATTTCAAAAAATAATTCAATAGTTAAAATGAAGAGGAAAACAATAATCCGAAAAATGAAGTGCAGATGCCGAAAACTTAACCGTGTTCAGGTTACATTATTTCAAACAATATTTTCATCACTTTTGCTCAGATTCTCGTCTATATTGTTGAACTGCAATCATACTTTTTAAGAAGATGGCGCTACGTGCCATGTAAGACATAATTACACCACTCGTTTGGGATTCGTTATTAACACGTAATATAAACAAAATTGTATAATTATTAATAATACGGCTAAAAGCGTCTGCCTTTACCACAACTTCTGCAAAATTTGTAGATTTCGAGTTGCCATACACGATAAATGCTTGTGAGCCACACCTGAAAGTGACTTAAAGTGAAGATGCCGAAATATGTCGCCTGTTTAATGTTCCATACTGGCAACACAAGAAAAAAGAGTTATGTCAATCTGAAATATTTTTCTTGAGTTAGAAATTAACTCAAAGTGGGATAGACAGATAACAGAATTTAATCAGAACATCTGTCAAGTCTGAAGACTAATAACAGGTGCAGCAGACTCTACTGGAAAGTCGGCACACTTCTACCAGACTGCACGGCGTCACATCTGGCAAGATAGTAATCTTCATAAGTACCTGGAAGTTAAACTTTACTTGTTTCGTGGACGGTTGTTTATTAAACGATGAGTTGACAGCTCCAGTGGATAGATAGTACCAAATTACATAGTACCGAATTATATATCACTTGTAACTTAAGAACTATGTAATAGAATGGAGCCACCTAACGGATTTCATTGTTTTTCATACTTAGACTAACGAAACCGACCAAAATACGGGTATGTGATGTCACATATTTGATACGAACCAACAAATCTAAAGTTCGAAGCTGGAATATATGCCACTGCGCAATGACCGTCGATGATGGGGCGTTGAAATTTAGAGTCCAATCGCAATATTACGGCACTGTGAAAAGAACGAATTTCAGTCCCTCTACTTTGACTGTTCCGCAGAAAGTTTAGTTGTCTACACCCCTTCCTGTGTTGGCTGCTAGCTAACTAATAATAACCTTCACAAACCGATTGCACTGCAAATTTGGTGCTATTTCAGATAGGAAAGCATAGCCATTCATAGTCAAGGACGCTAAATGGCGCTCGGTATATGGAGATGCACGTCAGAAGAGGTGTTAAATGGAATCTTCTCTGCTGCGGGCGTACTTTTCATCTGCCGGCGGTGTGACAACTCTCGTCTCCCACTGCAAGACGTGGGCAAGATTCCCGCGCGCACAGGTGGCGTAATACTGCCTTCGGACTCTTAGTTTGCGAAAGGTTGGACCGCTCTGGTGTAAGAGCTTGTAGCGAGGACGACGGTAGTGAAAGTGGAGGCTGGTTTGGCGAAGGTCAAGTTTAACCGCCTGAAGATTCCCCATCAATTGCTGTCTTAAAAAAAACTGTCTGCCAATGAAATACTTGATTCCACATCTCTGTAGAAAGCCAGTTAATAATTCTGTCATTATTTTCCATTAGGACTGTTTCCAAATAAATTTGGGGCCACGCGGTAACCAATTGTCTTCTCCTATAGGTCTCCACGGTTTCTTTTGAATCGTTCGCTTACTGCCAAATGGTCACATCACGACTTGGTGTGGTGCTGATGACTCGACTACAAACAGTGCAACAAGAGGTCTTATTCATGTGCCTTCTATTGCTATCCGTGGGTAAATGACAACTGCGAACTCTGGTCCGTTGATTGCCGATTACGGTGTTGCCATATCACGGAACAGAGGAATAAACCTTGCCTGATACTGAGAGTCCTTAAATAATGTACTCAGTTCTCTGGCTGTCATAACGAAGCAACAGGTCTCAGCTCAACCTACGTCACAATTCACTGCAAACACGCATGCGCAAGCCTCTCCGTTGAGAATCAAAAGCGGTTGGTGTTAAAAGAGTGCAGTAATTTGTATTAGCAGCACATACCTGCTAGTTGAATTGGGAGATTATAATAGCTCTCCAGCACGCTTATGTTAGGTGGATTATATAGATGGCTAGGCGAGTACCTACCCTGGAAACAGACAGTGACGAAACGAGGATATTCGTGTTGCCAGATTAACTACAGAGTGATATTTTGCACTTTAACTTCGTTCAGAGTAAACGCAAGTGTAACTACGCTGAATGTGACGTTCCGAAACAAGAACTTCCGCGTTGAATTTCAACCGGCTTCGTTAGTAATATTAACATTCTTTTATCCTCTGAAAGAAATGAAGGAAACTAATGGAGGGTCAAGTGTTACGGTCGGGCAGCATCACTGAAACTGGACAAACAGAAAAAGAAGACAGGCAATGAGCGTATAACCTACCATCGCGACGCGTTCGCATAATGTTTATACTTCCCCGACTACCCTAAAGGCTTGATTTTTTTAATAACGTTTTATTGTGCCTTCGGTGTATACAAGATGTACCAAGATAAATTACAAAATTGTTCCTGAAACCAATTTCAGTAAATATTTACACTACGGTACAAGTGGAAGTGAGTAATATGTATATTGATATGGGTGTAAATAACGGCAGTGAAAAATGAACAGGAAAAAACACTGCGAAAAGGCTTGATACTATTTCAGGCGAATATACAGCTTTATGGTGATTTACTCCCGTCGGCACAAATATAAATTACCTAGACCGTCATGTCAAGTGCCCGACATTGTTGGCCCGATTTTGAATAAATTTTGATTCTCTTGATTTTCACACAAATACAAACATCAAATTTTAAGGAAATGCAACCGGTGGGAGAGCAGCGCCAGTAAATGCGGCTAGAATGACAGACGGACATGACGAAAGTAATTAACGCTTTGTACAACAATGGGAAAGCGCCTAACAAAATTTGTACTTTTTCATCGAAAACAAGTTGTGACGTTTATGCTTGCAGTTAGCTGCCCTGCACATTATGTAGCCAATGCCACGCAAATGTTTATATTTTGGCACCATCCGGACCAAGAAGCGGATAGAGTCAACATTGCATTAGGTATCCCAAAGTTGTGTTATCGATTATACGTCGCTGTTGATAACAGAGACAGACAGAGAGAGAGAGTAGGGGCGGAGAATAATATTCTGATGATAGCAAGATATGCTGTTTCGTGATGTGCTAATGCTATTCGGCTGTTCCTTCGGCAGTTGGTAGGCTGCAGCGTTAGAAATACCTCGACTGTTCAGAGCCGTCGCTGAATGCATATCCTTTCAGATCCCTTACAATATAGACATAAGCAACACGAACACAAACAAATTGGTTGTTCATTTCAGGCGCACAGGCAAAATTGCGAAAAGGCTATTATTTTTTTGACCAATTTTTACTTCCGCAATAATGTATTACAGCTTCAGATCTAATTAAAATTAAAATAAAAATGTTTGTCTAGAACGTGAATGACAAAAACAAGTACGTAAGGAAACAAACAAAGAAAAACTCATGCCAATTATCCAGAAAATTTGAGACTGATACGTTGTGTCTTTTCTAGTATTTTACTGCACTAGCAGACCATACTGAAAATCTTCGCTGCCTTCACTCGCATGTGTCTGTTTATCCGTCCGTCCGTCCGTTTGTGCTTCTGTGCATATGGAACAACTCGGTTCCCACTGGACGGATTTTCATTCGATTTTATATCTATGTATTTTTCGAACATTTGTCGAGAAAATTCAAGTTTCATTAAAATCTGACAAGAATAATGGGTACTTTACATTACTTTACTTTACGCTGGATACTTAAGGCTACAAACACTCTCAGAATGTAATTCTTACTGTTTTTTACTGCAACAATGGTTGCACCAAAGCGACTCAAATTTACTTTATACGCTCATTGCCTGTCTGTTGGCTCCTGGGATATGACACCGTCTAGTTATACTGTATAGGTATGTCCTGAAATTTCGGAGGGATCTGCTGCCATGATGCCTCCATTCATGGATGTTCTTTCTCCGAACTTTTCCCATGAAAAGCTGGTGTTTGTCGAACTACATGACATCCATTCCCAGAAGAAAACTGTTGTCACAGTCACCAATCTGAGAACTTAAAAGATACTCCCCCTCCTCTACCACAGAGTTGTTTATATGCATATCCGTATGTATCGCTGCATTACACCTTACTTTTTTTTTTCCTGTGGCGCTGCGGCCCAACGCTGGCCATGACCTCCTCATTCTTGAGGTTTCTGGATCACACACAACGACACGTCACAGTCGGTAGGAATCCTCCAGGCGAGTGATCAGTTCGTCGCACAGATCTCTACCTGAGAACACACAACACTCACAACAGACAAACATCCATGCCTCCGGTGGGATTCGAACCCACGATCTCAGCAGGCGAGCGGCCGAAGACCTACGCCTTAGACCGCGCGGCCACTGAGACCGTTACAGTTGTGCTAGTTTTTACGCGTGGGAGGAAGAAGTTATTACCCCTTTAAAAATCTGGAAATTCATAATAATATTTCTGAAAACATTTCGAACACGGTCCACTTTTGTCTGCTTGCTTGTTAATACCTCTTAATTTAAATATTCATGGGGACATTTTACTCTTATTTTAAAATAGAGCATTGAATCAGTCGGAGTTCGCTTGCAAAGTGACAGTGGTGGTAGTGTAGGGGTTGAATTACTAATATCCAAATAAGAAATTATTAAACTCCTAGTGTCTGAAGGCAATCCCCTGAAACCAAATATCGAAAGCCCTAATGTCTCAAATAATATTCGTATAACGTATCAATCACTGCTACAGACCTTTGCAGAATCACGACGAAAGGTATGTCAGAAATGTCTGATGTAGCGGTTCCAGTTAGCTCAGCCGTTTGCCTTGATACTATTTTATCTGCAGGACAGCTGTGTAGGACAACTCGTCTCCATTCCCGGCGTCTCCACCTGTCAGCGTTAGGCTAGGCGCGCACTGGCAACTAAATAGTTGCGGTGATTAAAAAGTTGCTGTGACCGTGCGCGCACTGCAACTAAAAAGTTGCTTGTACGGGCAACTTTTTTTCTTTCAGTACAGAATGG